>ERZ778025.531-NODE-531-length-63910-cov-7.184167_pt1 | contig 63910 bp, 62 predicted proteins | sample MGYA00375755_ERZ778025 | MGnify/ENA primary metagenome ERZ778025 (study PRJEB29350, sample SAMN05389825) | bioreactor metagenome | isolation source: Thiocyanate bioreactor | place: South Africa: University of Cape Town | collected 2014-03-17 ... | reverse complement strand
AAAGGCTGCGGGCTTTTTTTGCCTACGCAGTCCCCGCCTGCGCAATCAGGACACCGCAGCAGCAGGGGCCTGCGGTGGTGCGCTGGCAATATGCACCGTACGGGTAGGGAACGCAAACTCCACCCCCATGGCCTTGAACTCGCGCAGCAGCCCCAGGTTGATGGACTGCTGCAAGTCCATGTAGAGGTTGTAGGCCGGGTCTTCGACGATGTAGACCACCTCGTAGTCCAGCGAGTTGGTGCCCAGCGCCTTGAAATGTGCGCGGTCAAAGCGCAGCTCCGGGTGCGACTCGATGAGCTTGCGCACCACGCCGGGAATCGCCTCCGCCTGCTCGGGGGTGGTGCCATAGGCCACGCCAAAGGTGAACACGATGCGGCGCCGCTCCAGCATGCGGAAGTTGCTGATGGTCTGCTTGAGCAGGTCGGTGTTGGACATCACGATCTGCTCGCCCTGCAGGCTGCGGATGCGCGTGGTCTTGAGGCCGATCACCTGCACCGTGCCCGACACGTTGCCCACCACGATGAAGTCGCCCACCTCAAAGGGTTTGTCCACCGCAATCGCCAGCGAGGCAAACAAGTCGCCCAGGATGTTCTGCACCGCCAGCGCCACGGCAATACCGCCCACCCCCAGGCTGGCGATGAAGGCCGTGATGTTCACCCCCACGTTGGACAAGATGGCCAGCAGCACCACACTCCACAGCAGCGTGCGCAGCCCCCACGACATCAGCGTGGCCGAGGCGCTGACCTGCGTCATGCCGCTGGACGAGTGCCGCTCCACATAGCGGCGCACGCCGATGCCAATCGCGCGCATGCCCCACAGCCCCATCTGCAGCGCCACGGCCACAAACCACAGCTGGCTCAGGCGGCTCTCCCAACGGCCCGGCAGGTCCAGCAGGCTGGCGCCCACCAGCAGTGCCACCACCAGCATCAGCGTGCGGCTTGTGCCTTCCAGCACGTCCACCAGGGTCAGTGCCATACCGCTGTGTGACTGCGTGGCCCACCCTTTGGCGCGGCGGGTCAGCAAGTGCAGCACCACAAGGATGGCAGCGTAGGTAGCGACAGCCGCTGCCAGGGCCACACACAGGCTCCATAGCGGCACGCCCGCAAAGGTGGTCTCCTGGACCCAGGTGAAGAATGTGGATGGCGGCATGCAGTAACTCTCCTCTTCGTTGTGCAAGGGGGATGGGTGGAAGTCGGGCATACGGCGTGTGCACACAGCCCGCGCGAAGGCATCGGCAGCAGATCGAGCAGTCTGGGGACAACGCGGTGTGCGCGTGTATTTCGTATTGCTATTGCCCTTGATCGAGACCCCTGCAAAGCGAGAGTTCCCCAACGCGCCTTCACATCCGTCGCACTCACAGTGTCAGCGCCCGGCGTGCAAATGTTCGTAAGACATGCCCGACAGCGATACAGAGGCGGGACCTACGCCCGCTCGCCGAGCGGGCCCCAACAATGCATCAACACCAGAACCCCCTGGTTGCCCACCCCACACACGGGTGCGGCGCCTCCAACAACCTCCAGAGGAGTCCCATACACCATGCAATCAAATGCACTGATCCGCACTGCCACAGCGGCACTCGCACTGGGCGCACTGGCCGCCTGTTCGTCCACCCCCGCCCCCACCGAACAGATGGCGGTCACCCGCACCACCGTCAACCGCGTGGCGGCGGCACCGGCAGTGGCCACCAGCGCCCCCGTGCAGCTGCAGCAGGCCCGCGAGAAGCTCATCCAGGCCGAGAAGGCCATGGCAGAAAAGGACTATGTGGCCGCACGCCGCCTGGCTGCAGAGGCCGAGGTGGATGCCCGCGTGGCCGAGACCCGCGCCGACGCTGCGGGCAATGCCGCCACCCTGGCCCAGGTGCAGGACAGCATCCGCGCACTGCAGGAAGAAATCAACCGCCGATCGCCCCGCTAGTCCAGCGCCCTGCGCTGTGCCGAGTGCGCCTCGCCTGGCGGCTGCGCCTCTCGCCCACCGGCGCCAAGGCCCCCGATGGCACCGCGATTGAATTCACTCCAACACCCAAGGAACACCCGACCATGCCACGCTTTTTTCACCGCACCACCGCCCTGTGCACCAGCCTGATTGCTGTGGGCCTGCTGGCCGCCTGCGCCAGCACCACCCCGTCGCCCGCCCTCGAAGAAGCCCGCACTGCCGTGAGCACTGCGGCAGGCGACCCCGCCGTCAACCAGTACGCCCAGCTCGAACTCAAGCAGGCCACCGATGCCCTGGCCCAGGCCGACCGCGTGTGGGCCGATGACAAGGACACGTCTGAGACCAACCACCTGGCGTACATCGCCCGCCAGCGTGCCGAGATCGCCACCAACACGGCCCGCGCACGCCAGCTCGATGCCAACATCAAGCAGGCCGGCAGCGAAGCGGATCGCATCCGCCTGCAAGCCCGCACCCAGGAGGCCGACGCCGCCCGCCTGCGCGCACAGCAGGCACAGCAGCAGGCCATGAGCGCCGAGCAGCGCGCCGCACAACAGCAGGCACAAGCCACCGCCGCCATGGCCCAGGCCAACGCCGCGCAAGACCGTGTGCGCGCACTCGAAGCCCAGCTGCGCGACATGGAAGCCCAGCAAACCGAGCGTGGCCTGCTGGTGACCTTGGGCGATGTGCTGTTTGCCTTCAACAAGGCCGAGCTGTCGGCCCAGGCGGCCCCACGTCTGGACAAGCTGGCCAACTTCCTCAAGCAGTTCCCCGACCGCAAGCTGCTGATCGAGGGCTACACCGACAGCGTGGGTGGCGACAGCTACAACCAGGACCTGTCAGACCGCCGCGCGCAGGCCGTGCGCGATGCGCTGGTGCAGCGCGGGGTGGACAGCAGCCGCATCACCGCACGCGGCTATGGCAAGGCCCACCCGGTGGCCGACAACGCATCGCCCGAAGGCCGCGCCATGAACCGCCGTGTGGAGATCGTGATTGCAGATGACAAGGGGAACCTGCGCGGGCGTTGACGCCTGGCACACGCCCTCTCAGGCCGCAGTGAAGCTGCGGTGCTGAGGTCCCACCAGACCGCGCCGCTCACGCCGCGCGGTCTTCAAACGTCTCGGTATCGACTTCACTCGCGCTCTGCGCGTTGTAGCGGCTGCCCACCACCGTGCGCTCGTTGATCAGCGCGTCCAGCTGCGCCATGGTGGCGGCATCCAGCCGCACATTGGCGGCGCCCAAGTCGTCCTGCAAATGCGCCACGCTGGTGGTGCCGGGGATGGGGATGATGTGCTCGGCCTTGTGCAGTAGCCATGCCAGCGCCAGCTGGGCGGGCGTGCAGCCCACATCGCGCGCAATGGCCTGGTAGCCGTCAAGCAGCGCCAGGTTGGCCGCATAGGCGTCGGTCGCAAAACGGGGCATGGCGCGGCGGATGTCCTTGGCGTCGAGCGTGCTCACATCGCGCAGCTCGCCACAGAGAAAGCCCCGCGCCACGGGGCTGAAGGCCACAAAGGCGGCGCCCAGCTCGCGGCAGGCATCCAGCACGGCGATCTCAGGGTTGCGCGTCCACAGCGAATACTCGGTCTGTACCGCCGCAATGGGGTGCACCGCGTGGGCCTTGCGCAGGGTGGCGGCTGACACCTCCGACAGACCGATGCTGCGGATCTTGCCCGCGCGCACCAGGTCGGCCAGTGCCCCCACGCTGTCTTCGATGGGCACCTTCTTGTCCCAGCGGTGCAGGTAATACAGGTCGATCACATCGGTCTGCAGGCGACGCAGGCTGTCTTCGCAGGTCTGGCGCAGCGTGGCGGGCCGGCCATCGATCACGCGCACCAGCTGGCCGTCGCCATTCACATCCACGCCCTGCATGCCGCATTTGCTGGCCAGGGTGAAACGGCTGCGGTGCTGCTTCAGCACACGGCCCACCAGGGTTTCGTTGGCGCCAAAGCCATAGAGCGTGGCAGTGTCGAACAACGTCACGCCCGCATCCAGCGCGGCCAGCAGCACGCGCTCGCCCTGCTCGGCAGACACCGGCGCGCCGTAGGCGTGCGAAAGGTTCATGCAGCCAAGGCCGATGGCCGAGACGGAGAAAGGTCCAAGGTTTCTTTGTTGCATTCCGCGAGCTTACGGCAAGCGCGGCAACCTACCGGGTGGCTCGGGCTTGGGGCCGGACTAAGCCTTGGTACTGGACGGCCGCTTCGCCCACAACTCAACGCGCTCACCCGCTGCGCAGGCGGCCACCAGCTGCGCAAACCGGGCCTCCCGGGTCGCATCGCGTTTGGCGGATGTGACCCAGTGCAGCATCACCTTGCGGTAGCTGGGCGGTGTGGATTCCTGAAAGTACCGCCACGCGGCTTTGTTGCGCTGGAATGCACGCTGCAGCGCCACCGGCAGCTCGGCCACCCCCGCCTGCTCGTGCGAGTAGATGGCCGACTTGTCGGCCTTGCGGTGCGCGAAAGCAGCCAGCCCCGCAGGCGTCATGCGGCCTGCCGCCTGCAACTGCTCCACCTTGGCGATGTTGACCGCACTCCAGATCGACGACGGCTTGCGCGGCGTGAAGCGAATCGAATAAGTGTGCTCGTCAATGCGCCGCCGGATGCCATCGATCCAGCCAAAGCACAGGGCTTCGTCCACCGACTCCGACCAGCCCATGCTGGGGCGGCCCGAGCCCACTTTGTGAAAACCCACCAGCAACTCCGGCGCGCTGGCCGCATGGCGCTCCAGCCACTGGCGAAATGCCTGAGGGGTGGCGAAGAAGGTAGGGGTGGTCTGGGAGGCCATGGTGTTGCGAACGTCCTTCCTGCGTGCTGCCGGGCGGGCTGGCTATTGCTGCTGTGCCGGTGGGTCGGCTAGGCCACCACGACGTCTTGGGCCAGCTCGGCGCATGGCCCCAAGGGCAACACGCACAGTGTCACGCCGTCGAGCGTGAGCACCAAACCCAGTTGCCCGCCCACCTGCACCACCCCACCCACCGTGGCCGGTGCGCGTGAGGCACGCGGTGGTACGGATTGCACGGAGCGCTGCGTCGCCATCGCACTCACGGGCGGCTGGCGCAGCAGGGCCCACAGGGCCTGCGGGTCCCGTAGTTGCAAAGACTGCAGATAAAGGCGCAGCACCGCCGGGTCGCCGTCACTGGGTTCATCGCGTCCATCACCGTGGCGGGCCTGCGCTTCGGCCTGCCGCAAGCGCTGCAACGCGCGGCGCAATTGCTGGCGGCTGGCCGCTTCAGTCCGGCCGGTGGCCTGAGCCAGTTCGGCATGGCTGGCATCGAACACCGCATACAGCAGCACTGCGGCGCCCTCCATAGGCGTGACGCACGCCGCCAGCCGCCGCAATGCGAGCGTGGCTTGCTGCGCCAGCGCGGCATCGGCCTCTGCCGAGGGCGCGACCGAACCGGGAACATCGCCATGCGCGGTCTGCGTGGCTTCGGTCAGCCATTGGACCATCCACTGGCGCCGCCGCAGGCGGTCGATGGCCAGGTTGCGCACCACCGTCAACAGCCACGCCTGGGCCGCATTGAGCGCTGGGGCCTGGGCCTCCAGCGCACGCACGTAGGCGTCTTGCACGGCGTCCTCGGCCTCGGCCGGCCCCAGCAGGCGCGTGGCGGCGCGCAGCAGGGTGCTGCGGTTGGCGTTCACCAGCGCCATCAGGTGTTCATCGTTTTGCATCGGGGCATGGTGCCACAGGCTGCGGCAAGCCGTACATCGGCAGACCCTGGTTCGCATGGGGTGGCGGCGCTCAGTTCAAGAGCCCGCTTTGCGAAGGGACCGTCAACTTTCCCTGCGTCTTGCCGATAACCAGGGATGCAAGTTGCTAGCACCACCTCCTCCCCCGTCAAACCTTCTTCCTCCACCGGCAGCAGCGACATCGCCAAGCTGCAAAAGCAGCTGCGCGAGCTGACGGAGGAACTCAAGGGCGTGGTCAGTTCCGACATGGACGCCAAGGCCAAACAAGAGAAGGCCAAGCTGCTGCAGGCGCAGATCCAGATGGTGCAAGCCCAGATTACGGCGATACAGCGCGCGCAACAGCAAGAGCAGCAACTGTCCCAGGTGGCGAAGGCCGAAGAGGCGGCGGCCAATGCCGCGCAGCAAAAGAAGACCCAGGCGGCAAAGACTCCATCTTCTGGGCTGGGCAACAACGTCGATACCTACGCCTGAGCAGTAGGGCTTGGTGAGGAGGCTGCCAACCTGCAGCACACCGCCCCGGCATGCGTCCGGCGCCGCATGGGCCTGCGGCGTCCGCGACAAGCCCCGCCCGCCATTGCATGGACAATCTCGGCATGTCTGGCGCACCTACTACTTCACACCCTTCTTCCGCCCGCCCCGTGCTGATCGCCGGGGGTGGCATTGGTGGCATGGCCACTGCCCTCACCCTGCACCAGATCGGCGTGCCCTGCATCGTCTTTGAAACGGTGCCAGAGCTGCAGCCGCTGGGCGTTGGCATCAACCTGCAACCCAACGCCGTGCGCGAACTGCACGACCTGGGGTTTGGCAACGACATGCTGGACACCATTGGCCTGCAGGCGCGCGAATGGGCGCTGGTGGGCCGCAACGGGAACGAGGTGTATGCCGAGCCGCGCGGCCTGGAGGCGGGCTACCACTGGCCGCAGTATTCGGTGCACCGTGGTCAGCTGCAGATGATGCTGTACCACGCCGTCAAAGCCCGCCTGGGCGACAACGCCGTGCAGCTGGGGCAACGTGTGGTGGGCTACCAGCAGGATGCGAATGGCGTCACCGCCATCGTCGAAACACGCGACGGCACGCAACGCGAAGTAGCGGGCTCGCTGCTGATTGCGGCCGATGGCCTGCACTCGGCCGTGCGGGCGCAAATGCACCCCACGCAGCCGCCCATCCAGTGGGGCGGCGCCATCATGTGGCGGGGCACCACGCCGGGGGTGCCGGTGCGCACAGGCGCGTCGTTTGTGGGCGTGGGCTCGTTGCGGCACCGGGTGGTGTTCTACCCCATCACGCCGCCGGACCCGGCCACAGGGCTGGCCACCATCAACTGGATTGCCGAGATCACGGTGGACAACCAGGGCGGCTGGCAGCACGGCGACTGGAACCGGCGCGTGGCGCTGGAGGAGTTCATCCACCACTTCGACGGCTGGAACTACAGCTGGCTGGACGTGCCCGCCATGCTGCGCGGCGCCAAGGACATTTTTGAATACCCCATGATCGACCGCGACCCCGTGCCCACCTGGGTGGACGGCCGCGTGGCGCTGCTGGGCGATGCGGCGCATGTGATGTACCCCGTGGGCTCCAACGGGGCCAGCCAGGCCATCGTGGATGCGCGCGTGCTGGGCGCGCAGCTGATTGCGCATGGCGTGGGCCCGCAGGCGCTGCGCGCCTACGACGACAAGCTGTGCAAGGACATCTCTGCGCTGGTGCTGCGCAACCGGGGTTCTGGCCCCTTTGGCCTGCTGGGGCTGGTGGACGAGCGCTGCGGTGGGGTGTTCGACCACATCGACGACGTGCTGCCGCGCGAGGAGCGCGAGGGCTTCATGGCCCGCTACAAGGCGGCGGCGGGGTTTGCGATCGAGACGCTGAACGCGGCGCCGCCCACCATTGCACCGGGTCAGCGCGTAGCCGCAGGCTGAGGGCTGTCACGCCCGGCGTGTCTCGTTCGTCATGGCAGTCCTGTCACTCTTTTCAAGGACTTGGCCCCATGGACACGCCAGACACCCACACCCCGCCCTCCACCCCAGGCTCCGAGCCGCGCACCTCGTATCTGGAAGAAAAGGCCTTCAAGGCGCGCACCCTGCTGGTCTTCGGCACCATCACCGACACCGTGGCCGCCGATGTGGCGCGGCGGCTGATTGCGCTGGACGCAGAGAGCGCCGAGCCCATCGACATGCTGGTGAGCTCGCCCGGTGGGCACCTGGAGTCGGGCGACACGATCCACGACCTGGTGCGCTTCATTTCTGCACCGGTGAACATGATCGGCACTGGCTGGGTGGGCAGCGCGGCCACGCACCTGTACCTGGCGGCACCCCGCGAGCGGCGGTTCTGCCTGCCCAACACGCGATTTCTGATCCACCAGCCCAGCGGCGGCGCGGGTGGCCCGGCCAGCGACATCGCCATCCAGGCGCGCGAGATGGTGAAAGCACGTGAGCGGATTGCGGGCACCATTGCCCGGCAGACGGGCAAGCCACTGGAGGTAGTGCTGGCAGACATCGAGCGGGACCGCTGGATGTCGGCCGAGGAGGCGGTGGACTACGGCCTGGTCTCGCGCGTCATCGAGCACAAGACGACATTGAAGGGATGAGGCCGCACACCCCATCACTATCAAATAAATAGCTGCTAGCGCTTAATGGATAAGCGCCGGCAGCCAATTTGGCTTGCAATCAGCCTGCGTTGAGCTGCTGCTCCAGGTTGTGCAGCACCTGGTAGCACGGCAACACCTGGGCCACGCTGGCGTTGGGCTCACGGCCTTCCTTGATCGCGGCGAAGAACTCCCGGTCCTGCAGCTCGATGCCGTTCATCGACACATCGACCTTGCTCACGTCGATCTTTTCTTCCTTGCCGTTCACCAGATCGTCGTAGCGGGCGATGTAGGTGGCGGTGTCGCCGATGTAGCGGAAGAAGGTGCCCAGCGGGCCGTCGTTGTTGAAGCTGAGCGACAGCGTGCAGATGGCGCCGTTGGCGGCCTGCAGTTGGATGCTCATGTCCATGGCAATGCCCAGGTCCTTGTGGATCGGGCCCTGGATGGCGTTGGCTTTGACGATGGGGCTGCCCGCCTGGTAGGCGAACAGGTCCACGGTGTGGGCAGCGTGGTGCCACAGCAGGTGGTCCGTCCAGCTGCGGGGCTGGCCCAGGGCGTTCATGTTCGTGCGGCGGAAGAAGTAGGTCTGCACATCCATCTGCTGGATGTTGAACTCGCCGGCCGTGATCTTTTGGTGCACGTACTGGTGGCTGGGGTTGAAGCGGCGGGTGTGGCCGCACATGGCCACCAGGCCGGTCTGCTTTTGCAGGGCAACGACCTTCTCGCCATCGGCCAGCACGTCGCACAGCGGGATCTCGACCTGCACGTGCTTGCCCGCTTCCAGGCAGGCGAGGGTCTGGCTGGCGTGCATCTGCGTGGGCGTGCACAGGATCACGGCGTCCACTTCCTTGATGGCCAGGCTGTCGGCCAGGTCGGTGGTGACGTGCTTGATGCCGTACTTGTCGGCCACTTCCTGGGTCTTGGCCAGGTCGCGGCTGATGAGGGAGACGACTTCGACGCCGTCAATGTTCTTGATGCCGTCCAGGTGCTTGATGCCGAAGGCGCCAGCGCCTGCGAGTGCGACTTTGATGGTCATGGTGTGTGTCCTTTGGCGTGTTTTTACGTATTCTCAAGAATCAGGTGGCCCACGGCGGTGTTGGACGCGGGCACATGGTAGAAGCGGTGCGCCACCTTCGGCGGCTTGCCACCGGCCACATCGGCCGTTGCACCGCGCGCAACATCGGACATCGCGCCGCGCGCGATAAGCCACATCACCAGCTCGATACCCTCGCTGCCCGCCTCGCGCACGTAGTCGATGTGCGGGATGCTGGCGGCGGCTTCGGGATCGCTGATGAGCTTGTCGAGGAAGGCGTTGTCAAACTCCTTGTTGATGAGGCCGGCACGCGGGCCCTGCAGCTGGTGGCTCATGCCGCCGGTGCCCCAGATGTGCACGTTCAGGTCTTCGTCGTAGCTCTCCACCGCCTTGCGGATGGCCTGGCCCAGGTTGTAGCAACGGCGGCCGCTGGGCACGGGGTACTGCACCACGTTGACGGCAAACGGGATCACCGGGCAGGGCCAGACTCCCGTCTTGGGGTCTTGCTCGCCGCACATCAGCGACAGCGGCACGGTGAGGCCGTGGTCCACATCCATCTTGTTGACGATGGTGAGGTCAAAGTCCTGCTGGATGACCGACTGCGCGATGTGCGCCGCCAGGTCCGGGTGGCCCTGCACCACGGGCACGGGGCGGGGACCCCAGCCCTCGTCGGCGGGCTGGAACTGCGCGGCTGTGCCGATGGCGAACGTGGGGATCATCTCCAGGCTGAAGGCCGTGGCGTGGTCGTTGTAGACCAGGAAGATCACGTCGGGCCTGTTGTCCTTCATCCACTGCTTGGAGAAGTCGTAGCCCGCGAACAGCGGCTTCCAGTAGTCTTCTTGCGTCTTGCCCAGGTCCAGCGCAGCGCCGATGGCAGGCACGTGCGACGTGAACACGGAGGCGGTGATCTTGGCCATGGTCAGTTTCCTTTCTTGCCCACTGCGGCTTGCTGCAGCACGTGGCCCTTGCCTTGCGGCTGCCGGTGCGCCTGTGCGTCGCCGTCTTCGCCGATCACGCGGTTGCCATTGGCCGAGCGGCCGCCGCTGATCATCATGTTGCGGTATTCCTCTTCCGTCATGCCGGTCATGCTGCCCGCCATCTGCTGGAAGCTCTTGCCGTCGGTGGCACCAATCTTGGCCAAAAAGTAGATGTTGCCGCCCAGGCGGATGCACCAGTTCAGGTCGCGTGCCAGCACGGCCTGCTTTTGCTCCTCGGTCATCGCCCACTCGTCCAGATAGGCGCGTTCGTTGGCCTTGAAGCGCGCGCGGTTCTCGGCCTTCATCAGGCTCATGCAGAACTGGTTGAGCCAGTAGCCCTTGCGGCTTTGCTCCGCGTCGAAGATGGTCGTGCCGGGCACGTCCAGGTAGGGTTTGTCGAGTGGCATGGTGTCAGCCTTTCTGGGTCACTTCTTCGGGCCAGTACAGGCGCATGGGGTTGTCCACCAGCAGCTTGTGCTGCAGCTCGACCGTGGGCGCGATGTGCGGGATGAAGTCCACGAGCAGGCCGTCGTCGGGCATGTGGTCCTTGAGGTTGGGGTGCGGCCAGTCGGTGCCCCACAGCACGCGGTCTGGGAACTCTGCGACCACCTTGCGGGCAAAGGGCACCACATCCTGGTACGCGTTCTGCTCACCATTCAGAGCCTTGGGTCCGGTGACGCTGAGGCGCTCAGGGCAGCTCACCTTGCTCCACACATTGGGGTGCTGGCGCATGAACTTCAGGAACAGCTCAAACTCCGGTCCGTCCACCGGCTTGCTCACATCGGGGCGGCCCATGTGGTCCACCACCACGGTGGTGGGCAGTGCGGTGAAGAAGTCCCACAGCTCGGGCAGGTCCACCGCCTCGAAGTAGATCACCACATGCCAGCCGAGCTTGGCGATGCGCGCGGCAATCTCCATCAGCTCGTCCTTGGGCGTGAAGTCCACCAGGCGCTTGACGAAGTTGAAGCGCACGCCGCGCACACCGGCGTCGTGCATGGCCTGCAGTTCTTCGTCAGTGACGGAGCGCTTGACGGTGGCCACGCCGCGCGCCTTGCCGCCGGAGTGCACCAGCGCATCCACCATGGCGCGGTTGTCCGCACCGTGGCAGGTGGCCTGCACGACCACGTTGCGTGCAAAGCCCAGGTGGTCGCGCAGCGCGTACAGCTGGTGCTTGCTGGCGTCGCAGGGGGTGTACTTGCGCTCGGGGGCGTAGGGGAACTCTGCCCCGGGGCCGAACACGTGGCAGTGCGCGTCCACCGCGCCTGCAGGCACCTGGAAACGGGGTTTGCTGGGGCCGGCGTACCAGTCCAGCCAGCCGGGGGTCTTGGTGAATTCGCTCATGGGCATGGGTCCTTGGTTGCTGGGTGGGGCAGGTCAGTCGAGGGACACGTTGGCCTTCTTGATCACCTCGCCAAAGCGCTGGCTCTCGTCCTTGACGAACTGGGTGAACTGTGCGCGGGTGGTGGGGAAGGGCTCGTAGCCAAAGCTCTTGAACTTCTCCTGCACATCGGCGCCCGACAAAGCTTGCTCGATGTCCTTGCGGATCTTGTCGGTCACGGCAGCGGGCAGGCCGGGCGGCACGGCAATGGCGTTCCAGCCTGTCACCTCAAAGCCCTTGGGGCCACCCGATTCGCCCACGGTGGGCACGTCCGGAAAGCTGGCCAGGCGCTGCGGCGCAGTGACGGCCAGAAAGCGCAGCTTGCCCGCGCGCTGCAGCGGCCCGGCGGTGGCAGCACTGCCCAGCGCAAACGACAGCTCGCCGGTGGAGACCGAGGTGTAGAGCTGCGTGGTCTCTTTGTAGAGCACGTGCTCCATCTGCGTACCGGTGGCGCTTTCAAACAGCTCGGAGCCCAGGTGCACCGGGTTGCCGATGGACCAGGAGCCGTAGTTGAGCTTGCCAGGGTTGGCCTTGGCGTCGGCCACGATGTCGCTCACGGCCTTGTATTTGCTGTTGGCGGCCACGGTGAAGAAGAAGTAGGTCTTGAACAGCGGCAGCAGTGTGTCGAAGTCCTTGGCCGTGTCGTAAGGCAGCTTCTTGAACAGGCTGGGGTAGGCGGCCAGGTGCACGTTGTCGAGCACGATCAGGTCATGCCCGTCCTTGGCGCCGCGCTTGAACGCGTCGATGGCGATGAAGCCATTGCCACCGGGGCGGTTCTCGACCACCACGGGCTGGCCCCAGCTTTTGGACAACTTGTCGGCCACCAGGCGGGCCACGCCGTCTGGCCCCCCCCCCACGGGGAACGGCGTGATGATGCGCACGGGCTTGGACGGAAACGCCTGCGCCGAGGCGAGCTGGGGTACACAGCCCAGCGCAGCCGCCAGGCCCAGGGCCAGGCCTGCACGGCGGGAAAGGGAAACGGGAGGCACGGAACAACGCATGGAAAGAAGAAGCTTCTGAAGAAACTGTTTGCTATAAATTGCATAGCTGCAAGCACATGATTCACTAGCGCTTGCAACCCAAAAGGCTGAAAAACCGCTCAGTCGATGTACTTGAGGCCCGCCTTCTCCAGGCCGGGGCGCATGTTGTACATGTCGAGGCCCAGCACGCCGCTGGCGAGCTTGGCGCGCTTTTCGCCTTCAAAGCTCTCGCGCTTTTGCGCGGCGGCCAGCGTCTCGACTGCACGGGCGGCGGGCACACACACCACGCCGTCGTCGTCGGCCACGATCACGTCGCCCGGCGTGACCAGCGCACCGGCGCACACCACAGGGATGTTGACCGAGCCCAGCGTGGCCTTGATGGTGCCCTTGCTGCTGATGGCCTTGCTCCACACGGGGAAGTTCATCTCCTGCAGCGTCTTCACGTCGCGCACACCCGCGTCGATGATGAGGGCGCGCGCGCCACGGGCCTGGAAGGACGTGGCCAGCAGGTCGCCAAAGTAGCCGTCGGTGCACTCCGAGGTGACAGCCGCCACCACGATGTCGCCGGGCTGGATCTGCTCGGCCGCCACATGCATCATCCAGTTGTCGCCGGGCTGCAGCAGCACGGTGACGGCCGTGCCGCTGACCTGCTGGCCGCTGTAAATGGGGCGCATGTAGGGCTTGAGCAGGCCCACGCGGCCCATGGCCTCGTGCACGGTGGCCGAGCCGAGGGCGGCCAGGCCGTCGGCCGCTGCGCGGTCGGCGCGGGTGATGTTGCGGTAGACAACGCCAAGTTCAAACATGTCAGAGCCCCTTTGCCTTCAGGCGTGAGTCGAGTCGGGAGAACACGCGGCGCGTGTTGGCTTCGTAGATCTGGTGCTTGTCGTCGGCGCTCAGGATGGTGGAGGCCTCGATGTAGCGCTTGGTGTCGTCGTAGTAGTTGCCGGTGGTGGGGTCGATGCCGCGTACCGCGCCGATCATTTCGCTGGCAAACAGCACGTTCTTCACCGGGATCACGGTGTTCAGCAGGTCGATACCGGGCTGGTGGTACACGCAGGTGTCAAAGAACACGTTGTTCAGCAGGTGCTCTTGCAGCAGGGGCTTCTTCATCTCCTGCGCCAGGCCCCGGAAGCGGCCCCAGTGGTAAGGCACCGCGCCGCCGCCATGCGGGATCAGGAACTTGAGCGTGGGGAAGTCCTTGAACAGATCGCCCTGGATGAGCTGCATGAAGGCCGTGGTGTCGGCATTCAGGTAGTGCGCGCCGGTGGTGTGGAAGCAGGCGTTGCAGCTCGTGCTCACGTGGATCATGGCGGGCAGGTCGTACTCCACCATCTTTTCGTAGATGGGGTACCAGTGCTTGTCGGTCAGCGGCGGGCTGGTCCAGTGACCGCCCGAGGGATCAGGGTTCAGGTTGATGCCCACCGCGCCGTATTCCTTCACGCACTTTTCCAGCTCGGGGATGCAGGTGGCGGGATCGACACCGGGCGACTGCGGCAGCATGGCCACGGGCACGAAATGGTCGGGGAACAGCGTGGAGACGCGGTAGCACAGCTCGTTGCAGATGGCCGCCCAGGTGCTGGACACATTGAAGTCGCCAATGTGGTGGGCCATGAAGCTGGCGCGGGGGCTGAACAGCGTGATGTCGCTGCCGCGCTCCTTCATCAGGCGCAGCTGGTTGGTCTCGATGGACTCGCGCAGCTCGTCGTCGCTGATCTGCAGGTCAGCCACCTTGGGGCTAGCCGCCGGGTCTTTGATGCCGGCGATCTGCGCATTGCGCCAGTTCTCCAGCGCCTTGGGGGCCGTGGTGTAGTGGCCGTGACAGTCGATGATGAGGCTCATAGTGGGTTGCTCCTTGGATCGTTCGTTGGTTGTGTTCGTGGGCTGACTACTGAGCGTGGACCATGCTCAAGCACGGCACAAGCCAGGACCGCCGCGCAAGGGCCGCCAAGCCGTTAAGCGGCGCTTCGCTTGCCAGGCACTGGCGGTGTCCACCTTCCCGCATTGCGCCGCAATGCGAGAGAAGGGGGAAGGCGCGAAGCGACTCAGGGGGTTGTTCATATCGCTTCAGGCGGGCTCCATGCCCTGCTTGCGTTTGGCGTCTGCGGCAGCGGGCGAGGCCAGGTAGGCCAGCAGCGAACGCGCGGCATCCGCCTGCTGCGAATGCACGCCAACGCCTGCGGAAAACGTGGTGGTGATCTGGATGGCCGGTGGCAGCGGGCCCACGATCTGGATGCCCTGTACATGCAGCAGCTCGCTCAGTTGCTGAAAGCCCAGCGCCACTTCGCCCTTGGCCACCAGCGAGCCCACGGGCACGCCGGGAGGCGCCTGCACCATGCGCGGGGCGATCTGCTCGGCAATGCCCCAGCGCTCAAACAGTTTGCTCAGCGCCACTCCGCTGGGGCCGGTGGACAGGCTGATGCTGGGCGCGGCCAGCACGGCAGCGCGCACGACGTCTTCGCTCGACAGGTCGGGCAGCGGCGCGCCCGCAGGCACAGCCACGGCCACGCCGGAGTGCACCCAGTCCACCTTGCTGCCGGGCACCAGGTGGCCTGTGGCCAAAAGCTTGTCGATGGCGTCGGACGCGAGGATCACCACGTCGAATGCCTCACCGGCCGCCACGCGCTTGGCGGCGTCCACACCGCCCACCGATTCGATGGCGGCCTGCGTGCCCGACTGCTGCGCAAAACCGGCCACCAGATCGGCCAGCACCTGGCGCGTGGCCATGGAAGAAATGCCTCGGATCACGGTCTGCGTCATGCGTTGTCTCCTGCCGGGCTGCGGGTGGCCCAGGCGGTGCGTGCAGTTGTATACATGCCGCCGATTGTGGGCAGCGGCGGCCCAAACATGAAGGCGGCACCGGCACTACCAGATATATCATTCCGTGATCGTTGACCCACAGCTATTGCAATTTGGGCCTGTTCACACTATTTTCGCCAGATGCGTTGCGAAGCAAACGGGCCAGGCGCTAGGCGCCAAACGAAGCTGGGGTGCGGCCCCAGCGAGGATTGGCAACACAGCGGATGGCCCGTTTGCATCGCAACCCGAAGGGAAGGCAACCCCAGCCACGCCACTCGTCGTTGCGTTCCTAGCCAAGGCCCCGGCCTTGGCGTCGTCACGCGCCTAGATTGGCGTGGCTGGGGCTGCCTTCGCACTGGCAAAAATAGTGTGAACAGGCCCTAACAGAGAACCTTGCCCATGGACCTCAAGCAGATCGAATACTTTGTGCGGGTGGCCGAACTGGGCAGTTTTACCCGCGCCTCGGTGGTGCTGGACATTGCCCAGCCCGCCCTGAGCCGCCAGGTGCGCCTGCTGGAAGTGGAGCTGCGCCAGAACCTGCTGGTGCGCAACGGCCGGGGCGCCACGCCCACCGAGGCGGGCAAGCTGCTGCTGGAGCACGGCCGCGGCATCCTGCACCAGGTGGAGCGCGCGCGGGAAGAGCTGGGCCGCGTGCGCGGTGCGCTGGCCGGGCGCGTGGCGATTGGCCTACCGCCCAGCATTGCCAAGGTGCTGACGGTGCCGCTGACCCGCGCCTTCCGCGTGAAGATGCCGGACGCGGCGTTGGCCATCAGCGAAGGCCTATCGGTGGCCATGCGCGAATCGCTGACCACGGGGCTGCTCGACATTGCGCTGCTTTACAACACCACGCCCGCACCGGGCATTGAAACCACGGCGCTGCTGGAGGAAGACCTGTTTCTGGTGCAGCGCCGCGCCCCCGGCCAGAGCGAGGCAGAGGCTGATGCCCTGGCCCGCACGCCCCTGCCGCTGGACGAGCTGCCGCGTTTTCCGCTGGTGATTCCCACGCGCCCCAACTCCATCCGCATGCTGGTGGAGTCCGAACTGGCCGCACGCGGCAAGCGCCCGCAGATCAGTCTGGAGATCGACGGCGTGGCCGCCATCCTGGACCTGGTGGCTGATGGCGCGGGCTGCGCGGTGCTGCCCATGAATGCGGTCACTACGTCGGGCAAATCGGAGGTGTTCAGCACCCGGCCCATCCACGGCGCGGGCAGCGATGGAGAGGAGGCAGAAGCCAGCGGCAACTCGCGGCTGCGCAGCAAGCTGTTCATGGCCGTCAGCTCGCAACGCCCGGCCACGCTCACGCAGCAGGCGATGGCGGAGCTGATTCGGACGACGCTGCAGGCGTTGTACAGGTCTCCCCCCTGAGGCGCTGCGCGCCTTCCCCCCAGGGGGACGACGCCATCGCTGCGGGGCGGCCCTTGCTCGGCGTCCCAGGTATTAGGCCGCGCCAGTTGCATGGAGCAGAGACGAATCAAAGGGGCTGAGGCGTCAGTCCCCAGCAGCTGGGGATGGCAAGCTTTCCAACAACCGGTCCGCATAGTCCTGCCAGCGTGCGTCCTTGGGCAGGCCCTGAAACACGCCTTCGCGGGCCAGCTCGGCCACCCATTGCTGCTTGGCGGCGATGGCGGAGGCCATCAGGGGTTCCATGCCGGCCTCGCGCACTGTGTGGGCGGACTCGCGCATTTCCTCGGCGCGGCGCTGGCCGTGTTGCACCACGCGGCTGAAGAAGTAGCGGCCCTGCTCGTGCCAGTCGAGGGACGGGAAGGTCTCGGCCAAGGTGGGCAGCACATGGTCTTCCACGCCGTAGTGGCGGGCGGTGGCGTAGCTCTCAATCACCAGGGCTTCGAGGCCCTTGATCATGATGCTGCGGCACATCTTGATGGCGCTGGCAACGCCCAATTGCTCGCTCACGGGTTGGGCATCCATGCCCCAGCCGGTCAACACAGCGGCCAGTGCGGCGGCCTGGGCACCGCCCAGCAACATGGGCACGCGGATGCCGTAGGGGGGCACCGAGGTCATCATACCCGCCTCGACATAGTGCGCACCCCGCGCCTCAATGAGCGCAGCGGCCTGCTGCTTGGTGCCGGGCGATGCCGAGTTGAGGTCCAGGAACACGGTGCCGGGGCGGATGTGCTGCGCGGCCTCCTGCGCCACGGCCAGCGTGTTCGATGCGGTGACGGCCGAGATGATGCAGTCACAACGCGCGCACAGTGCCTGAATCCCATCCACGGCCACCACACCCGCCTGCGCGGCGTGCTTCTGCAAGGCGTCGCGGTGCGCGGGGTCGGCCAGCTTCAGGTCCCACGCAGCGACGGAGGCCACGCCGGGCTGCACGCGCAAGCCCGCACTGAAGATCTTGCCCACCTCGCCGTAGCCCACGAGGCCGATGTGTGTGATGTTCATTCGATGTTCCTTTCCGCCTTTCACCACCGCCAGCGATCCGCAGCGGCAGCGCTCACTGGCGCGCGATCTTGGCCTTGGCGATCACGTCGCTCCAGCGGCGCACATCGGCGGCCAGGTGCTCGCCCAGCTGCGCGGGGGTGCTGCCCTGGGCATTCAGATTCAGCTCCAGCAGGCGCTTTTTGACGTCGGGCTGGGCCAGCGCGGCCTGTACCTCGCGCGAGAGTCGCTCCACCACGGCCGGGGGCGTCTTGGCGGGCACGGCCAGGCCGTTCCACGACGTGACGCTGAAGCCCGCGAGCGGCCCGCCGCTCTCGCGCACCGTCGGCACATCGGGCAGCTGCGGCGCCCGCTGCGCACCCATCACGGCCAGCGGCCGCAGGGCCTTGGAGCCGATCTGCGGCATGAGGCCACCCAGGATGTCGATCATCACGTCGATCTCTCCACCCCGCAGCGCCGTGATGACCGGCGGCGTGCCGTTGAAGGGCACCACCTGCGCGTCAATGCCTGCCGTCACCTTGAACAGCTCGGCCGCCAGGTTCTGCGTGGTGCCGATCTGAGGCGTGCCGATGTTGAGCTGGCCTGGGTGGGCGCGGCCGTAGGCCAGCAGCTCGGCCAGGGTGGCAAAACGGCCGCCTTCCTTGACCACCACCGCCAGATCGAACGTGGCCAGCAGCGAGACGGGTGCAAAGTCCTTGAGCGTGTCGAACGGCAGCGACTGGAACAGCGCCGCACTCACCGCTGTGCCGCTGCTCACCAGCAGCAGCGTGTGGCCGTCGGGCTCGGCGCGGGCGACCTGCTCACCCGCCACCACACCACCCGCGCTGGGCTTGTTTTCGATGACCACGCTTTGCCCCAACGGGCCAGCAATCTTTTGGCCCACCGTGCGCGCCGTGATGTCGGCCGCGCCGCCCGCCGCATTGGGCACGACGATACGCAGCGGGCGTGAGGGAAAAGCGGCCTGCGCGCTGGCTGCACCGCCGAACGACGCTGCCAGCCATGCCAGGAGGGTTCTGCGGTGCATGGCGCTGCCCATGGTGCGCGCTACCGTGCCACGCCCAGCAGGCGGTCCAGCAGCTCGGGTTGCGCGCTCAGCTCGGCCGCGCTGCCGGTGTGCACCACGGTGCCCCGGTCCAGCACGGCGGCGTGGTCCGAGATGGCCAGGATGGCCTGCGGGTGCTGCTCCACGATGATGGCCGACAGGCCCTCTTCGCGCGTGATGCGGCGGATGGCGCGCAGCAGCTCTTCCACGATGATGGGCGCCAGGCCTTCGAGCGGCTCGTCGAGCAGCAGCAGGCGCGGATTGAGCACCAGCGCGCGGCCCACGGCCAGCATCTGCTGCTCGCCACCCGAAAGCTGTGTGCCCAGGTTGGTCTTGCGCTCGGCCAGGCGCGGGAACATTTCGTACACACGCTCGGGCGTCCACGGCCGCGCGGTGGAGCCTTTGCGACCTGGGCGTGCCACGGCCGTGAGGTTCTCGTGCACGGTCAGCGACTTGAAGATGTTGCGCTCTTGCGGCACCCAGCCGATGCCTGCGGCTGCACGCTCATGAGGCGGCAGCTTGTGCAGGGCCACGCCACCCAGGCTCACCGTGCCCGCGTGCTGGCGCGTGGCGCCGGCCAGCGTGTTGATGAGCGTGGTCTTGCCCGTGCCGTTGCGGCCCAGCAGGGCCAGGGTGTCGCCCTCGGGCAGGGCCAGCGAAATGCCTTGCAGCACCACGGCTTCGCCGTAGCCTGCGCTCAGGCCCTCGATGCGCAAGAGTTCTGTCTTAGACATGGGCGTCCTCCCCATGGCCCAGATACACCGCCTTCACCTGCGGGTCGTTGGCAATGGTGTCGGGGTCGCCCTCGGTGAGCACGGTGCCGTTGACCAGCACCGTCATGCGGTTGGCAAAGCTGAAAACCAGGTCCATATCGTGTTCGATCAACAGCACCGAGACATCGGCGGGCAGGGCCGCCACGGTCTGCAGCAGTTCCTCACGCTCGCCGGCGGGCACACCGGCCACGGGCTCGTCGAGCAGCAGCACGCGTGGCTCGCAGGCCAGCGCAATCGCAATCTCCAGCAGGCGGCGCTTGCCATAGGCCAGCACGCGCGTTTCCTCGGCCATCACGGACGTGAGGTGGAACTGCTCCAGCAGTTGTTCACAGCGCTCATTGGCCGCTTTGCGCGCACCCAGCGGCTGCCACCACTTGCCGCCCAGGCCCTGGTGCTGCGACACGGTGAGCGCCAAGGTTTCGAGCGGGGTGAGCGTGTCGAACAGCTGGTTGATCTGGAAGGTGCGCACCATGCCGCGCTGCACGCGCTGGTGCGGCGCCAGGCGCGTGATGTCCTGGCCTTCGAGCGTGATGGAGCCTTCGGTGGGCTCCAGCACACCGGTCAGCAGGTTGATCAGCGTGGTCTTGCCCGCGCCGTTGGGGCCGATGAGCGCATGGCGTGCGCCCTTTTGCAGGTTCAGCGTGACGTTATTGGTGGCCGTGATGCCGCCAAAACGCTTGACCAGGCCCTGGGCCGAGAGCACGGTGGTGGAGGTTGTCGTGTTCATATCAATGGCCTCCTACTTTGGAGGCGGCCCCGGCCTTGCGGCCCGCTCCAAACCAGGTCCAGGGTCGGAACAGGCGGTCGCGCCCCACCAGCACCAGTACCACCAGGAACAGGCCGACCCAGAAGGTCCAGTACTGCGGTGTGATGGACGAGATCACGTCCTGCAGCAGCTTGAAGCCGATGGCGCCCAGGATACCGCCATACAGCCAGCCCACGCCGCCGATCACCAGGATCAACATCACGTCGGCCGAGCGGTGGAACTCGAACAAATCGAGCGATGCAAAACCCGTGGTCTGCGTGAGCAGCGCGCCTGCAGCCCCGGCCAGCGCAGCGGCCAACGTGTACACCTGCGCCAGCTTGGCCGTCACCGGGATGCCGATGGCCATGGCGCGCAGCCGGTTGTCACGGATGGCCTTGAGCGTAGCGCCAAAGGGCGACTGCACGATGCGGCGGGCGAGCAAGAAGAACACCAGCAGCACGGTGAGCGAATACCAAGCGGCCGTGCGGCCATACAGGTCAAATTCGAACTTGCCGAGCACGGGGCCCATCATCACGCCCTGCAGGCCGTCAGCGCCGCCGGTCAGCCAGTCGAGCTTGTTGGCCAGCTCCAGCATCACCAGGCCTACGCCGAGCGTGACCATGAGGCGCGTGAGGTCGGTGCCGCGCATGATGGTGAGCGACGCCACCGCGCCCAGCACGGTTGCGGCACCAATGCCCACGGCCAGGCCCACCAGCGGGTCGGGCATCACATGCTTGGCAAACAGCGCGGCCGCGTAGCCGCCCAGGCCAAAGAAGGCCGCATGGCCCAACGACACGATGCCGGTGTAGCCCAGGATGAGGTCCAGCGAAATCGCAAACAGCGCGACGATGGCGATCTCGTTGATGATGAGCGCATGGCTGGGCAATGCCAGCGGCGCGGCAAAGGCCATCAGCCACAGCACGGGCTCCCACCAGCGAAAGCGCCGGGCCTGCAGCAGGGTGTTTTGCGGATTCGCCATCACTTGCCCCCCTTGCGCACAAAGAGGCCCTGCGGGCGCCAGATGAGGATGAGGATCATGAGGCTGTACACAATGAAGGCGCCCAGCTTGGGGATGTAGTACTTGCCCGCCACGTCGGCAATGCCGAGCAGCAGCGCAGCCAGCAGCGGGCCGGTGATGGACGAGGTGCCGCCCACGGCCACCACGATCAAAAAGTAGATCATGAACTTGAGCGGGAAGCTCGGATCGAGCCCCAGCACTTCAGCGCCCAGCGCACCGCCCAGGCCTGCCAGGCCCGAGCCAAAAGCGAAGGTGGACAGGAACACGATGTTCACGTTGATGCCCATGCCCGCAGCCACGCGCTGGTCGTCCACGCTGGCACGCAGGCGGCTGCCGAAGCGGGTTTTGGTGAGCACATATTGCAGGCCCACGGTGAGCGCCGCACACACCGCAATGATGAACAGGCGGTAGTGGCCCATGCCCAGGGTGAGTGCGCCGCTGCCGATCTCGGTGCGGCCCTTGAGCCATTCGGGCAGCTGCATGATCTGCTGCGTGGAGCCCACAAAGTAGTCCACGCTGGCCACGGCCATGAACACCAGACCGATGGAGAACAGCACCTGGTCCAGGTGGGCCTTGTGGTACAGCGGGCGGTACAGCGTGCGCTCCAGCACACCGCCGAGCAGGGCCGTGCCGACAAAGGCGATGGGCAGACAGACAAGGAAGGGCACATCCAGCCGCTGCATGAGCAGCACGGTGATGTAGCCCCCTGCCATGGCAAACGCCCCGTGCGCCAGGTTGATGAAGTTCATCAGCCCCATGGTCACGGCCAGGCCCACTGCCAGGATGAACAGCAGCATGCCGTAGGCAACGCCGTCGAAAAGAATGGTCAGCATGAAATCACTTCATTGAAGACAAAAGTGCACCACCCTGCCCAGGGCTGAGGAAGTGCGACGAATCACCAAGGCTGAGCGCTCAACGTGCGCGCCCCGGCGTCAACAAGCTCAGCCCGAACGGATCAAGATAGAGCCCCGGCCTCAAAAACTGGCGCGGCTCAGGCCGGTGCCGCCGTGCAAGGGCCGCCCCGCCGCGCTGGCGGCGTCCCCCTGGGGGGAAGCCGCGCAGCGGCTCAGGGGGGCTTCTTATTTCGTCTTGCCGGGGTCCTTGACGTCCTTGATCACGTCAAATTCCACGTTGTACAGCTGGCCGTTCACGCGCTCCACCTTGCGCAGATACACGTCCTGCACGATGTCGCGGGTCTGCGCGTCGATGAACACCTTGCCGCGTGGGCTCTCGAAGATCTGGCCCTTCATGGCGGCCAGCAGGGCGTCGCCGCCGCCGGCACCCTTGGTGGTCTTGAGCGCTTCGTAAATCACGCGCATGCCGTCGTAGCCGCCCACAGCCATGAAGTTGGGGCGCAGGCCCTTGTTGGCCTTTTCAAACGCTTCCACAAACTTCTTGTTCATGGGCGAGGGGTGTGCGGCCGAGTAGTGGTGCGAGGTGACCACGCCCAGCGCGCCGTCGCCCATGTCGTTCAGTTGATCGTCATCCGTCACGTCGCCGGTGCCGATGAGCTTGATGCCGGCCTTGTCCATGCCGCGCTCCAGGAACTGCTTCATCACCGCAGCGCCCGCGCCCGAGGGCACAAAGACGAACAGCGCATCCGGCTTGGCGTCACGCACCTTCTGCAGGAAGGGGGCGAAGTCGGGGTTGCGCAGCGGCACGCGCAGGGCTTCGGTCACCTGGCCGCCGTTGAAAGTGAGGCGCTGGTTGAAGAACTTTTCGGCATCGATGCCGGGACCGTAGTCGCTCACCAGCGTGACCACCTTTTTGATGCCGTTCTTGGGGGCCCAGTCGGCCAAGGCCACAGAGACTTGCGGCAGCGTGAAGCTTGTGCGCACCACGTAGGGCGATGCCTCGGTGATGCTGGAGGTGGCGGCGGCCATCACCACCAGGGGGGTCTTGGACTGCGTGGCCAGCGGGGCGGTGGCCATGGCCGAGGGCGTGATGCCCATGCCGGCCAACACGTTGACCTTTTCGTTGACGACCAGCTCCTGGGCCAGGCGGCGGGTCACGTCGGGCAGGCTGGTGTCGTCCTTGATGATCAGCTGCACCTTCTTGCCAGCCACGGTGTCGCCGTTCTGGGCCATGTACAGGCGCGCTGCGGCTTCGATCTGGCGGCCGGTGGTGGCTTGCTGGCCGGTCATGGGCAGGATCAGGCCGATCTTGAACACGTTGTCCTGCGCCACGGCGGGCAGCACGGCCAGACCGGTGGAGAGCGCAATGGCGGCAGCGGCCGAGGCACGAAGAAGGTGACGTTTTTGCATCGTTGTCTCCTGTGGAAAGTCGTTGTATACAGAAAATGCTGGCGGGAGTTTGGCGTGGGCTGGGTTATTTCACAAGCGCAAATTCGAGCATTCAGGTATTACCAAATGCAATAACTCAAGACACCCTGGACGCTTGCACCGGCCGTTATGCCCGCTCGCGGATCAGCTGTACACCGGGCAAGCCCTGCACCTGCGACGCCTGCACCGCCGCCAGCAGGTTGCGCCGGGTGATGCGCGAGTGCTCGCGCAGGATGGCCTCGGCCCGCGCGCCTTCGCGCCGCTCGATGGCGTCCAGCGCCTGGCGGTGCTGGTCCTGCGCCACCACCAGCATGTCGCGCGCCTGGGCCGAATGCGTCTGCACCACCACAAACGCCGAGGGCGACGCAAACGGCAGGCCCTTGACGCGGTCCAGCTCGCGCGCCACCACGTCGCTGCCCACCATGCGACTGAGCAGCAGGTGGAACCGCGCATTCAGCTCCACATAGCGCGAGAAACCCTCGTCATCCAGCGTGGAGGGGGCCAGCATGGCGTCGATGGCGTCCAGGCAGGCATGGGCCTCGGCCAGCAGCGCGGGGGCCACGCCCCGCTCGGCCGCCAGGCGCGCGGCCAGGCCTTCCATGGTCCCGCGCAGCTCAATGGCATCGGCCACATCGGTTTCAGAGAACGTGCGCACGGCGTAGCCGCCACCGGGCAGCCGGTGCAGCAGCCCCTCCTGCTCCAGCCGCATCAGCGCGGCGCGGATGGGCGTGCGCGATACGCCCAGCTTCTCGACGAGCGTCAGCTCGGCGATGCGGGCACCGCCGGGCAACTCGCCCGCCAGGATCATCTCGCGCAGGCGCAGTTGCGCCTTGACGGCCTGCGAGGCGCCCGCCTCGGCAGCCTCGGCCGGTGGAGCGATGGTCAGGGAGTCGGACAGGTTCATGGCGGGTGATGGATTGAATTGAGCCACCACAATGTATACAGTAATCAGGACAGCTTCCACCCATTTTCGTGAAGCAGCATTACAAAACAACAGCTTACGAGATATAAAGAACTGAGATAGCTGTTTTACTGCTTTCCTATGTATACATAAAATCACCTTTTCCGCACAATTGCGCTACTCCAGCCGCGATCCGCACCCGGGCTGTATACCAAGACTGCGACAACACCTTCCACCCACGGAGAGAGACAACCATGTATCCCAAGAACGCCTGGTACGTAGCCTGCACGCCCGACGAGATCGCGGACAAGCCTCTGGGCCGCACCATCTGCGGCGAGAAGATCGTGTTCTACCGTCCCGCGCCCGATCAGGTCGCCGCGCTGGACGACTTCTGCCCCCACCGGGGCGCGCCGCTGTCGCTGGGCACGGTGTGCGAAGGCCATCTGCAATGCGGCTACCACGGCCTGCGGGTGGAATGCACCGGCAAGTCGGTGTCCATGCCCGGTCAGCGCGTCCAAGGGTTCCCCAAGGCACGCAGCTTTCCGGTGGTGGAGCGTTACGGCTTCATCTGGGTGTGGCCTGGTGACGCCGACAAGGCTGACCCCGCCACCATCCACCACCTGCCCTGGGCCAACAACCCCGAGTGGGCCTACGGCGGAGGGCTGTACCACATTGCCTGCGACTACCGCCTGATGATCGACAACCTGATGGACTTGACACACGAGACCTATGTGCACTCCACCAGCATCGGCCAGAAAGAAATCGACGAGGTGCCCTGCAAGACCCGCGTGGAGGGCGACGAGGTGATCACCAGCCGCTTCATGGAAGGCATTGAAGCCCCCCCGTTCTGGAAGATGGCGCTGCGCATGAACGGCCTGCCCGACGACCAGCTGGTGGACCGCTGGCAGATCTGCCACTTCACGCCCCCCAGCCATGTGCTGATCGAGGTGGGCGTGGCGCTGGCTGGCCACGGTGGCTACAACGCCCCGGCCGACAAGAAGGCATCGAGCATCGTGGTGGACTTCATCACGCCCGAGACCGAAACGTCGATCCACTACTTCTGGGGCATGGCGCGCAACTTCAAGCCGCAGGACCCGTCGCTCACCACCCAGATCCGCGACGGCCAGGGCAAGATCTTTGCCGAAGACCAGCAGATGCTGGAACTGCAGCAGGAGAACCTGCTGCGTTACCCCGACCGCAAGCTGCTCATGCTCAACATCGATGCGGGTGGCGTGCAGTCGCGCAAGATTCTGGACCGCCTGCTGGCTGCCGAGCGTGCTCCGGCCGCAGCCCAGGCGGTGGCCGCATGACCGCGCAGGAGACGCTGCAGGTCCGCGTCGTCCAGAAGCGGGTCGAGGCCGAGGGCATCGCCAGCTATGAGCTGGCGCGATTGGACGGCGCCGCACTGCCACCGTTCAGCGCGGGTTCGCACATCGATGTGCACCTGCCGGGCGGCCTGGTGCGCCAATACTCGCTGTGCAACGCCTCCCACGAGTCGCACCGCTACCGCATCGCCGTGTTGCGCGACCCGGCATCGCGCGGCGGCTCGGTCGCCATGCACGACAGCGTGCACGAAGGCGATGTGATCACCATCAGCACGCCGCGCAACCACTTTGCGCTGCACCCCGCACAACGCACGCTGCTGCTGGCGGGCGGCATTGGTGTGACACCGCTGCTGTGCATGGCCGACCGGCTGGCGCGCACCGGTGCCGACTTTGCGCTGCACTACTGCACCCGTTCTGCCGAACGCACGGCGTTTGCCGCCGAGATTGCGGCATCGGCCATTGCGCCGCATGCCCACTTTCACTTCGATGCAGGCGCCCCTGAGCAGAAGCTGGACACCGCCGCCGTGCTAGCAGCCCCCAGCCCCGACAAGCGGCTGTATGTGTGCGGCCCGGCCGGCTTCATCGACCATGTGGTGACCACCGCCAAGGCCCTGGGCTGGGCGCAGGACCACATCCACCTGGAATACTTTGGCGCCCCGGCGCAGGACACCTCGGGCGACCAGGGCTTTGAGGTGCGCATTGCCAGCACGGGCAAGGTCTACCCGATTGCGCCTGATGTGTCGGTGGTGGAAGCGCTGCGCAAGGAGGGCATCGACATCCTGACCTCGTGCGAGCAGGGCGTGTGTGGCACCTGCCTCACGCGCGTGCTGGAAGGCGAGGTGGACCACCGCGACATGTACCTGACCGATGAGGAAAAGGCGGCCAACGAGCAGTTCATGCCGTGCTGCTCGCGAGCACGCAGCAAGTTGCTCGTCCTCGACCTGTAGGCGACCCCAAACAAAAGGCGCTGCAAGCTTTTTGGCTGCAGCGCCTTTTTCATACACTCCTGAATTGATAGCTGTTAGTGCATATGATTCATGCGCTAGCGGCCTATTTCACCTGAACTATTCTTCTGCGGCCGCTGCGCGGATGGTCTCGCGGCCATTGCGGTCCTTCACGCGGCCCAGGTCGGTGTCGAGGGCGCGGGCCAGTTTGTCGGCCGCGCCGATGAAGGCATTGGCCATCTTGTCGGCGTCATCGGTCACGGTCACAGGCTGGCGGCCGGTGACGCGTGCCTCGATGCGGCAGCGCTTGTCATTGGCACCCGACTTGCCGGCATCCAGGTCGGTCAGAAACACCTCCAGCCGTGTCACATGGTCCTGAAAGCGCGACAGCCGGCTCTTGCACTCGTCCGTGATCCAGCGCGCCAGGGAATCGCCGCCGTGGATGTGGTCATCGGTGTTGACTTGTACTTGCATGGGGAGGGTCCTTCCTGATGAAGTTGCGAAGTCCCCATCATGGCACCGGCATCCATATCCCAGGTAAATACATGTCAAAGGATGTTTACAGCTTGTCCAGCGCCACGGTGGGTTGCCAGGGGGCCTCGGTGGGCAGCGCACGCGCCTCGGCCACGCGCTCCCGCAGACGAGTGGCAGCCGGGTCGCCGGGCAGCCGCTCCAGCACCCGTGCCAATTGCGCCTCGGCGCCGGTCCAGTCGCGCGCATGGAAGGCGGCCAGCGCTGCGCTGCTGGCCTCGCGCACCATGGCGTCGTCGCAGGGCGTGAACACGCGCACGGGCTCGGTCTTGCCTTTGACGATCACATCGTCCAACGCGCGCAACGTCACCGTGGGCGGCAGCTGCGCTGCGGTGGAAGCCGACAGCAGGATGCCGGTGCCAAACGCCTTGTTGGCGCCCTCCAGCCGTGCCGCCAGGTTCACTGCATCGCCAATCGCCGTGTACGAAAAGCGCTGGTCCGAACCCACATTGCCCACCACCACGCGCCCCGTGTGCAGCCCGATTCGCATGTGGATGGGTGGCAGGCCCCGCGCACGCAGGTCGGCCACCAGCGCCTGCATGACCTGCTGCATGGCGACGGCGGCGGCCACCGCGTGTTCGGCATGCTGCGGATCGTCCAGCGGCGCGCCCCAGAAGGCCATCACTGCGTCGCCGATGAACTTGTCAACCGTACCACCCGTGGCGTGCACGATGGGTGTCATGGCGTTGAAGTAGCCGGTGAGCACCTCCACCGTCTGCTCGGCGCTCAGCTGCTCGGACAGTGTGGTGAAGTTGGCCAGGTCGGTGAACATGAGCGTGACCTCGCGCGCCTCGCCCCCCAGGCGCATCAGCTCGGGCTGCGCAATGAGGCGCGAGACCACCGCAGGTGGCACGTATTGCGCAAACATCGCCCGCGTCTGGCGCGCGCGCTGGCGCACCACGGCATAGCCCACCAGCGCGGCCGCTCCATAAATGGCAACCGCCGCCACCGCAGGCAGCAGCGGCGGCCACCACAGGCGCAGGCCGGCAAACAGCACCCACGACGCGGCGCCCATGGCCACCACCAGCGCTGCCGTCAGCGCCGCCGCGCCCGCCGGGTGCAGCCGTCGGCTGGCCCACAGCAGCACCGGCAGCAGCAACACGGTGATGGCCAGGGTCCACGCGTCTGACACGCTGCGCAGCCCGCCGCCGGTGAGATAGTTGTCCAGCAGCGTGGCCTGCAGCTCCACGCCCGGGAACAGACGCTCACCGCCCGCCGTGCCAAACGGCGAGTTGAACAGGTCGGCCTGCGAGTGCGACAGCTCGGTGGCCGTGCGCGCCGAGCGCCCCACCAGCACGATCTTGCCCTTGAAGAACCCCGCAGGCAGCAGCCCCGGCTCCAGCGCCTGGTAGTACGAACGCGTGTCAAACGTGCCACGCGGTCCCCGGTAGCCGATCCAGTCGAAGTGGTGCAGTGCGGGCGCCTGGCCACGGGCCTCGGCCGCACGCTGGGCCAGCCGCAGGGCAAAGCCCTCGCGCGCGGCGGGGGCGCGGCGCACCACAAAGTCGTCGTCCGGCTCCACCCCGGCATCGCCCGCCTCGGCGCCCGCATCCAGAAGCCGCTGCAGCGGCTGAATGTCCATCCACAGCGCGGCATTGGCGCTGTCGATCTTTTCGCGGGTGGAGGCCAGCACCACCGGCAAGCCTTGCACCGCCTGGGCAATGGCGCGGTCCAGTGCGGCATCCTCGGCCTCGGTGGTGGGGTCGGCAAAAACAATGTCCAGCCCCACGGCCAGGGCGCCGTCGGCGCGCAGCCGCTCCAGCAGCGCCGCATGCACGCTGCGCGGAAACGGCCAGGTCTGCTGCAGCTCCTGAAACGTGGGCTCGTCGATCGCGAGAACCACCACCGGCGCGGTCGTGCGGTGGGGGGCCGCCAGCGCCGTCATCACGTCAAAGGTCTTGAACTCCAGCACGTGCCAGGTGCGGCTGAGCGTGGCGGCCCCCACCAGCAGCAGCGCCAGCACGCCCGCCGCCAGCGAGAGCCACCGCTGGCGCTGCCGGGCCTGCGGCATTGCTGCCCGATCAGAAACGGTAGCGCGCATCCAGAACATAGCGGACTTTTTGCCGGTCGGACTTGGGCGCCCACAGGTTCAAGGCCGCAACGCCCACCACCCAGCGCTTGTCCTGCGTTTCCCAGAAGCCCATCAGGTCCACCCCCCAGCCCGGCGCGCGGCGCGTGAGGTTCTCCTTGTCCTCAAACCGCTCCGAGCGGTACACCGCACGCGCGCTCAAGTACAGCCGCTGCGCGCTGGCCCAGGTGGCGCCCAGCGCGACGGTGTGGCGCGGAATGTAGGGAATGCGCCCCACCACCTCGGCACCGCCATCGAGCGTGCGGCTTTCGCTGTGCTGGTACAGGTACTTGGCGTAGCCCGACCAGCGGCGGCTGAACATGTGGTTGACGGTGCCACCCAGGGTCTGCAGCGTGCCCCGCTCAAAGCTTGGCGTGTCTTCGAGCAGATCGCTGGTGGACAGATTGACCAGTTGCGCGTTGCGCATTTCTTCGAGGAACGGCAGGCTGGGGGTGCGCAGATCCACGCCCACGGTGCCGGGATTGTTCACCCGCAGATGGTCGGCGCGCAGGCCCACGAAGGTGTTGGCCCCCACCTCCATACCCAGCTGCGCCACCGTGCGTTTGTGGCGGCCACCGGCTTCGACCAGCCGGTCTTCGACGGGAATGCCTGCGGTCTCCACGCTGGCGAGGGTGGAGACGCTCAGAGGCCGAAGCCAGTCCTGGTACGCCACGCGCAGCGTGGTGCCCGCCGCAGGCTGCCACACAGCGCCCAGGCGCGGCGTGACCACGCGCTCGGCGTCCGCGCGGCGGGCCTGGTCTTCGCTCAGGGCATCCAGTCCCACCAGATAGCTCTGCGTGAGGCCATCCACGCGGTGGCGGATTTGCTGCAGCCCCAGCGCGGCGTCCAAGGTCAACGCTGGTTCCAGACGCTGCGTGGTGGCCAGGGTGAGGCCGGTGTAACGGCGGTCAATGCGGTTGTAGCCGGCCAGGACGAGGTAGTCGCGGTACAGGCCCACGCCTGGGATATCGGCCACCACGGCGGCCTCGCCCGCTAGCAGGTTGTTCTGGCGCTCGCGCACGTGCTCCAGTGTCATGCTCCACCGGCTGCCAGGGGCGGTGTCTACAGTGTGGCGCAGCTGGATGTCGCTGAAGTCCTTGCGCGGGGCACTGCTCACGCCCATGACCGTGAGGAACGGCGGCTCGATATAGGCCGTGGGGTAGCGCAGCAATTGCAGGTTGTCCACGCTGCGGCCCAGCTTGATCCATGTCTGCTCGGTCGGCCCCCATCGGTAGGCCATGCCCAAGGCGCCCTGGGTGACGGTATCGTCCAGGGCCGTCTCTTGCGCGTTTTGGCCGCGCAGGCGCATGCTGAACTGGTTGGCATAGGCAAACAGGTTGATGCGCTCGGTGGGCTGCATGCCGACCCCCGCGGTGATGGCGTGGGCCCGCAGGTCGCCCTCGCCGGCACGCATGGCGGGAAGACGGTTGACCTGCAGATCGAACGGATAGGCGCTCACATCCGCCGTCTGCGCCTTGAAGAACCACGACACCGGTATATGGCTGTTGTCCAGGCCATTGAGGGTGACCGCTGGCGCACGCATGCTGTAGAACTCGCGGTCCAGTGTCAGGCCCACCGATCCGTGGCTCCCGGGCTGCTGCAGCAGCGGCGAAAAACGCTGGCTGCCCCCAAACGCCATGGGGTCGGTCAGAAAGCCCTGGAACAGCGCCGAGTTCTTGTTGAACTCGCCCGCATAACGATCCGCCATGAACAGGTGGCTGCCGCCCCAGTAGGGATAAAAACTTTGCTGCGCCATCTCCAGCGCCCAGTCTTCCATGCCAAAAAACGCCAGCGATGCGCCCAGGTTGGCACTGCCCTTCTGGTCGTTGGCCACCTGGTTGAGCGACTTGAGATACGGCATGCGCGCCACGGCAGCGCGCGCGGCCTCCACCGCTTCGCCGGGCTGGAACAGATCGGTGTGGATCTGCGCCAGCAGCATGTAGGGCACCGGGTCCTTGTCGTCGAGCACGGTGGCCTGCTGCAAGGTGGTCAGCGCGTCCTGGTGGCGGCCCAGCTGGTAGTACGCCACGGCGGTCCAGGTCTTGGCGCGGGCATAGCGGGGCTCCATCACGCCCGCCCGCAAGAACGCATCCAGTGCGGCATCCGGCTGCCCTTGCTTGAGGTGCAGCAAGCCCTGGCCGGTGAGCGCAACGTAGTCCGCCGGGTTGTCGCCCAGCGCGGTGGCAAACGCCTGGCCCGCCTCGGTGAATTGGTTCACAAAGGTCTCCAGCGTGCCCAGCTCGCCCCAGGCGCCGGGCGACTGGGGTGACAGCTGCAGCGCGCGCCGCAGGTTTTCGCGGGCGGGGCGCGGGTCTTCGCGCTCGGCGTGTGCGCTGCCCAGGCCTTGCCAGGCGCGTGCATCGCCCGGTGCGAGCGTCTGGGCCTCGGCATAGGCCGCCAGCGTGCCGGGCGCATCGCCCCGGCGCCGGGCCAGCTCGGCGCGGACCAGCGCCAGGTCTGCGTGGGCCGTGCCTTGCGCGGGGGCCAGGGTGGCAGCCGCTTCGTCCACACGGTCACTCAATATCTGCACCCGTGCCAGTTGCGCCACCAGCGACGGGTGGGCGGGCCAGCGCTGGAGCGCAGCGCGCAGCGTATCGGCTGCTGCGGCCCCTTCGCCCTCCATGAGCTGCACGTCGGACTGCATGAGCCACGCGGGCAGCGGCGCGGCGTTGGCGGCAGCCACCTGCCGTGCCAGCAATCCGCGCGCGGCCGGCAGGTCGCCCACCTGCAGGGCCACGGCGGCATCGAACACATCCACCCATGCGGGTGCGGCCGTGGTGCGCGCCTGCGCCAGCGCCGCACGTGCCGCGGCGAGGTCGCGCGCCGCCAGGGCATCGCGCACGGGCACCAATGCTGCAGGCACGGCCTCGGCCGACAGGTGGGGCACCGGGTCGGCCCGCAACGCGTTGACCCACTGGATGCGGTCGCGCGGCTGGCTCAGCACCAGCTTGACCGGGGCCTTGCCCACTTCGGCCAACGCCGCTTCGTTGGCACCCACGGACACCGAACCCTGCGCGTTGGAAAACTCCACCGTGCCCGAGAGCACGGTGATCAGCGTGCGGCCGTCGTCCTCCACACTGATGTCCCAATCGGTGCCACGGATCGCTGCGGTCGCGGCCGGTGTCTCCAGGTTCAGGCGGCTGCCGTCGGCGCGTTTGGTCTGCGTCCACGCACGGCCGGCGTTGAGCAGCAAGGTGGTCACCGGCTGCGCCGGGGTGGCCACGCCCTTGACCTGCAGCACCGTGTTCTGGTGCAGTCGCAGCTGGGTGTCGTCCGCGAACAGCAGCGCCATCTTGGCGGCCTGGCGCGTGCGCACAAAGTCGCCCTGGGCCAGCGCCTGGGCGAGTCGGGCAGGGCCCCAGTCGGCTGCGGAGGCGGCACGCTGGTCACCTGTGCCTTGCAGGCTGATGATCTCGGCTGCCGCACCGGCGGGCACGGTGGCCTGGGCCACCAGCGGGCAGGCGGCGGCTGTCGCGGCCACCAGCGCGGCCAAGGCAGACAAACGGAATGTTGGATGGGGCATTTTTTCTGCTTTCGGGGAAGGCGTGCATTGCGCCACCCGGCGCCCCTCCCTGGCACCGGGTGAGCCGAAATTATGGCCAGCACCCTCACAAAATCCGCCATCACCCCAGCGCGATGCGGACACATTTCATGAAGAAAGCCACATTTCGTTGCAGGTTGTGACGCTTTGCGTGCCCCGCCATCCCATGGAGGCGACGCGCGGCTCCGCACGGCCCTTTCCTACAGACGCCACAGGGGGCGCAGTGCTACAACTGCAGAAACGACGCGCACAAGCGCTGCCCGGAGCTTTCCCCCATGCCTGCTGCCCCCCGCCTCAAGATTGGCCTGTCCGCCTGCTTTCAACACGCCGACCCTGCACGCCCGCTGTTCACGGGCAAGACGCTGCAATACGTCGAGCAGTCCATCGCCCACTGGCTGATGTCGGCCGGTGCCATGGTGGTGATGGTGCCGTGCCCCACGGGCGAGACCGCGCGTGGCGACGTGACGCTGGACCACTACGCCGAATGGCTGGACGGCATCGTGATGCACGGCGGCGCCGACGTGTGGCCGGGCAACTATGGCGAGGAGCCCTTGCGTGAGGAGTGGGTGGGCGACCGCGTGCGCGATCTGTACGACCTGGCCGTGGTCAAAGCTTTTGCCCAGGTGGGCAAGCCCATCTTTGGCGTGTGCCGGGGCCTGCAGCTCATCAACGTGGCCTTTGGCGGCGCGCTGTACCAGGACATCGAGACCCAGCACCCCGGCGCGCAGCAGCACCGCAACGCCACCACCTACGACCAGCACTTCCACGACATCCAGATCCTGCCGGACTCACACCTGGCCAAGCTGTACCCCAACATGCCACGCGCCCGGGTCAACAGCATCCACCACCAGGGCATCAAGCGGGTGGCGCCGGAGTTCGTGGTCGAGGCCCTGAGCGAACCCGATGGCGTACCCGAGGCGATTCGCCTCAAGCCCGCGCCAGGGCGTGGTTACATCGCGGCCACACAATGGCACCCGGAGTTCCACAAGCAGGGCTCGGACACGCTGGACGACACGGCCATCCTGAATGACTTTCTGGCGGCTTGCGAACAAGCCAAAGCCCACCCGCGACCTGCAGCGCGCCCCGCGCCCTCGCTGCGGGAGCGGGCCGCGCGGCGGCTGCGGCAAGCGCTGTCACGGCAGCGCGACTGACGCAGAAGTCGGTGCGCCACTGCCCGCAGGCAACACCGCCGCCAGCACGTCTTGCAGTTGTGCCCGCAACCAGCGGTGCGCCGCGTCCTGCTGGTAGCGCACATGCCAGATCAGGTACATGGGCAGGCTGGGGCAAGCCACTGGCACCGGCACATGCGCCAGCGCCGCCAATGCGGTGCGCCCCATCAGCGACGGCGCGGTAGTGAGCAGCGCAGTCCCCCGCACAAACGCGGGCAGGGCCGCAAAGCCCGGCACACGCACCACCATGCGACGGCGCACGCCGCGCGCCTCCAGCAGTTGGTCCAGCTCCAGCCCCCGGCGCGCCTCGTAGGCCACGGTGGCGTGGTCCGCGGCCAGGTACTCGGTCTCTGACAGCGGAGCACTGCGCACGGCGGGGTCGTAGAACACGCGGTATTGATCCTCCAACAAGCGCTTCTGCACGATGTCTGTGCCCTCCGGCGGGCGGGGGCTGATGACGAGCTGGCATGCGTCAGAGCGCAGCAGTTCGGCACTGGGGGCACCGCTGGGCACGATACGCAGCGTGACGCCTGGTGCGGCGCTGCGCAGGCGTGCCGCCAGCGCGGGCAGCAGCAGATCGCGCTGAAAATCGTTGGCCGCAATGGTCAGCTCGGTCTGCCAATGCAGCGGGTCAAACGCGACCCCTTGGGCAAACAGCTGCATCTGGTGCAGCATGTCGCGCGCAGGCTGGGCCAGGGCCTCGGCGCGGGCGGTGGGCACAATCCCGCGCCCGCGCTTCACAAACAGGGGGTCGCCGGTGATGGCGCGCAGCTTGTCGAGCAGATGACTCACGGCCGACTGGGTCACGCCCAGGCGCTCTGCCGCTGCCGTGATGCTGCCCGTCTCCAGCACCGCCAGCAGCAGTTTCAGCAGGTGCCCGTCCAGGCCCGTTCCATCGAATTTGCTCATGCATTCGATGATGTTTTCAGGCTTCATCTTTGGCAATGGCATCGCGACACTGCGGGCTGACTTACATCAAGCCCCGGAGACTTCCATGCCTTCCCCACTGCCCCCGATCCCCGGCACCACGCCGTTCGATGGCGACCAGGCCCGCAAGGGCTATGCGCTGAACAAGATGTGCTTTTCGTTCAACGACGAGGCCAACCGCAAGGCCTTTGTGGCCGACGAAGAGGCGTACATGCGCAAGTACAACCTGAACGAACAGCAGGCCGCCGCCATCCGCGCCAAGAACGTGCTGCAACTGATTGCTGCAGGCGGCAACGCCTATTACCTGGCCAAGTTTGCAGGCATCTTCCAACTGGACATGCAGGACATCGGCGCGCAGCAGACGGGCATGACCAAAGACGAATTCAAGGCCATGCTCGTGGCCGCAGGCAAAGACTGAGCCCCCACGCTCCCCACTGCGTGTGGTTCGCTGCCCCCCAGGGGGGCCTCAGGCGGCTTGGGGCGGCCCGGCGCCGCCTGAACAACACACGCCACAACAACTTTCATCAGGAAAACGAAATGGCACAACTCATCGGCGGCCTCGGCACCTCGCACATTCCGGCCATTGGCAATGCCATCCACAAGGGCCTGCAGAACGAGCCTTACTGGAAGCCCTTCTTCGACGGCTTTCCGCCCATCCGCCAATGGCTGGGCGAGAAGAAGCCGGACGTGGTGGTGATGTTCTACAACGACCACGGCCTGAACTTCTTCCTCGACAAGATGCCCACCTTTGCCGTGGGCGCGGCGGCGCAATACAACAACGCCGACGAAGGTTGGGGCATCCCCACGCTGCCGCCCTTCCCGGGCGAGGTGGACCTGTCGTGGCACCTCATCAACACGCTGGTCGACCAGGAATTTGACGTGACCACCTGCCAGGAGATGCTGGTGGACCACGCCTGCACGCTGCCACTCAAGCTCTTCTGGCCCGAGGGCGATTGCCCCGTGACGGTGGTGCCGGTGTGCATCAACACCGTGCAGTTCCCGCTGCCGTCAGCCAAGCGCTGCTACGCGCTCGGCAAGGCCGTGGGCCAGGCGATCCAGAGCTGGGACAGCGACAAGAAGGTGGCGGTGATTGCCTCGGGCGGCCTCAGCCACCAGCTCGACGGGGAGCGCGCGGGCTTCATCAACAAGGCGTTTGACCTGCAGTTCATCGAGAGCCTGACCACCAACCCCGAATGGGCCACGCAGTTCAGCGTGCACGAGCTGGTGGAAAAGACCGGCACCCAGGGCGTGGAGCTGCTGATGTGGCTGGCGATGCGCGGGGCGCTGTCCACCGCCAGCGCTGGCGTACGGCGGGTGCATAGCAACTACCACATCCCCATTTCGAACACGGCGACGGCGGTCATGGCGCTGGAAGCTGTGTAAGAGAAAAATTCTGGGGTTTTTTGGCTGCATGCGCTAGTAAATCATGCGCCTGCAGCTATTAAATCAAGAGCAATGCGTTGCCCTCGCTTGACCCCAGGCTGGTGTCGGACACTGAAATTACTGTAAATTCATCCAGTGAATTTGCAGTCCAAACTCGCCATCCTGGCCGATGCGGCCAAGTACGACGCCTCGTGTGCGTCGAGCGGTGCTGCGCCGCGCAACTCGGTGGGCGGGCGCGGCATGGGCTCGACCGAAGGCATGGGCATTTGCCACAGCTACGCGCCGGACGGGCGCTGCATCTCGCTGCTCAAGATACTGCTCACCAACTTCTGCCAGTACGACTGCCTGTACTGCGTCAACCGCGTGACCAGCAACGTGCCCCGGGCGCGCTTCACGGTCGATGAAGTGGTGCAGCTCACGCTGGACTTTTACCGCCGCAATTGCATCGAGGGGCTGTTCCTCTCCAGCGGCATCATCCAGAGCCCCGACTACACCATGGAGCAGGTGGTGGAGGTGGCCCGCGTGCTGCGCGAAGAGCACGACTTTCGCGGCTACATCCACCTCAAGACCATTCCCGATGCATCGCCCGAGCTGATGCAGCGCGCAGGCCGCTATGCCGACCGCCTTTCCATCAACATTGAACTGCCCACCGCTGAAGGCCTGACTGCGCTGGCCCCCGAGAAGGACAGCGCGGCCATCGACCGGTCCATGGCGCGCATGGCCGTGCACATTGGCGAATCGCGCGCAGCACGCAAGGAGCAAGCCGCGCAGGCCATCGTATCGATGCCGCAATCGCGCACCACGCGCAGGGCCTGCGCGCCGCTGTTTGCGCCCGGCGGGCAGAGCACGCAGATGATTGTGGGGGCCGATGCCACGGACGACCGCACCATCCTGGCCACCAGCGCGCGGCTGTACGGCGTGCACCGGCTGCGGCGGGTGTACTACTCGGCCTTCAGCCCCATCCCCGACGCCGCCCGCGCCCTGCCGCTGGCCGCGCCGCCCACAGTGCGTGAGCACCGGCTGTACCAGGCCGACTGGCTGATGCGCTTTTATGGCTTCACGCACGACGAGATCGTGCCGCCCCAACAAGGCAGTCCGGCTGGCATGCTGGCGCTGGACGTGGACCCCAAGCTGGCGTGGGCGCTGGCGCACCGCGAGCGTTTTCCCGTCAACCTCAACACCGCCCCGCGCGAGCTGCTGCTGCGCGTGCCCGGCTTTGGCGTGCAGACGGTAGACCGCCTGCTGGCCGCCCGCCGCGTGCGCCGCCTGCGGCATGCGGACCTCGCGCGGCTGCATGTGCCACTCAAGAAGGTGCTGCCATTTGTGGAGGCGGCAGACTACCGCCCTGGCCGTGCGCTGGACACAGCCGACCTCGCCGCACAACTGACCCCGCCGCCCGTGCAACGCAGCCTGTTTTGAGCCGGAGCGGAACACATGCAGCGCCAAACCATCACGCTGGACCATCCCACAGACTGGCCCGGGTTTCGCACCGCCGCACGCGCACTGGTGCAAGCGCACGTGCTCCCGCAACGCGTGGACTGGCGCTGCCAGGCGGATGCCGCTGAAGACCTGTTTGCACCCGAGCCCCACGGCCACAACGCCCTGCCACCGCCAGCCCCCGATGCGCCCACGCTGCGCGTTCCCCCCGACTTTGTGCACCTGTGCGAGCAGCTCATCCTGCACCGCGACCCCGCCCGCTTTGCGCTGATGTACCGCCTGCTGTGGCGCATGGCGCAAGGCGGCACAGAGGCCGAAGCCGCGCGGAACGACCCGCTGGACGCCGACCGCATGTTGGCCCACCACATGGTGCGCGCCGTGCGGCGCGACATGCACAAGATGCACGCCTTTGTGCGCTTTCGGCCTGTGGTGGAACCCGATGGGCAGACCCTGCACATGGCCTGGTTCGAGCCCGACCACTACATCACCGAGGCTAATGCGGGCTTCTTCATCCGCCGCTTCACGCAGATGCGCTGGGCCATCCTCACGCCCGACGCCAGCGTGCGCTGGGACGGACAGCTGCTGCACACCGGCCCCGGCGCACAGCGCAGCGACGCACCGCCGCCCGATGCGGGCGAGGCGCTGTGGCTCACCTACTACCGCCACATCTTCAACCCCGCGCGGCTCAAGCTCAGCATGATGAAAAAGGAAATGCCCACGCGCTACTGGCACAACCTGCCCGAGGCCGCGCTCATCACCGGGCTGGCGCAAACTGCGCACGAGCGCAGCGCAAAGATGGTGGAGGCCGAGGCCACCGTGCCACGCAGGCGCATCGCAGCATCTTCGCCGCGTTCGCAGCCCGCCGCAGGGGCGGGCTCCTTTCACCCCAACGCCGCCTCGCGCATCACCCGGAACTGAGGGGCCGACACCGCCGGTGTCCAGCGCCACGGCAGCACCTGCGGCCGCCACAGGGCGCGCAGCACCGTGAGGCGCAACACGCGCTGTGCGCCAGGCCAGGCAGCACGCGCTGCGCGGTCCCACAGCACCTCGGCCTGCGCTGCAATGTGCAGCAAGCCGCCCTCTTCATAGTCCACCACCAGCAAGCCTGCCAGCGGGTGCAGGGCGAGGTTGCCCAGGGTGTTGAAGAACTGGTTGCCCGGGTAGTCCGGCAGGCTCAGCACCACGCCAGCCTCCGTGCGCGCCACCTGCACAAAGCCCGGCTCGCCGCCCCGGTGCGATACATCCACGCCTTCGCTGTGCCCGGCGCCAGGGCGCGGCGCCGAGGCACTGGCGATGAACAGCGTGTCGGCCCGCTGTACGCGCGCGATGGCTGCGTCGTCCAGCCCGGCGCCCAGCCACTGCGCCGGGCCCGGGGCAACCAGCGCGGCGCGCAGGCCGGGCTCGCGAGCCTGGATGTACTTGGGGCAGTTGCCAAAGCTCTGCACCACCTGCACGCCCAGGCCGTCGTCGCCCAACGCCGTCACCCGCCCGTTCATGCGGTTGCGTCGCCGGGTGTGCGGCTCCAGCCCCAGCACGCCCACGGCCGCGCCAGGCGCCAGGTGTGCAAGCACCGGGTCCTTGGAATCCGGCGCGGTGGCGATCTGCATCCGCTGCGCATCGGGGGTGTGCACAAAACCGGGCGGGCCGGCAAGCATGGTGGCCCACGGCTGGCCTTGGTCATCCAGCGCCCCCAGGAGCAAGGTGGGCAGCTTTTCAAACAGTTCGCGGTGCTGGTCGGGCATGTGGTCGCGCAGCACCATGGCCCCCACGGCCGCCATGCGCTCGCGCACGCCCACTCGCGCCTGCAGGGCCTGCTCACCGGGGTGGAATGCCTCGGGCGGCACCGGCACCGCAACCGATGCAGCGATCTCGGTGGTTGTCATGCCGCCACCTGCTCGGCCGTGGGCAGCTGGTCGGCCAGCGGCGGATAGCCCGGCAACGCCTGCATGCGCGCCACCCAGGCCGCAATGCGCGGGTAGGCATCCAGCGGCAACCCCGCCAAGTGCGCCTGCGAGGTGTAGCTGACCATGGCCACATCCGCCAGGCTGGGCGCCGAGCCCCCGAGCAACCAGGCCCGCCCCTGAAGCTCCTCCTCCATGAAGGCGAGCAGGCGCTTGCCGGTGGCCTGCGCGACCTCGTTCACGGCACGGCCCGTCAATGTGGCAAACCGGGGCCCGGCAATGCCCGGCGCCAGAAAGCCCGCCGCCAGGCTGAACCAGCGCTGCAGCTGCGCCTGCCCCACAGCGTCTTGCGGCAGCCAGGCACTGCCGGGGGCGTAGCGCTGCACCAGGTACACCAGGATGCCATTGCTGTCGCTCAGCACCTGGCCCGCGTCCACCAGCACGGGCACCTGGCCCAGCGGGTTGAGTGCCAGAAACTCCGCGCGCTGGTGTTCGCCGCGCAGCAGGTTAACGTCGATCAGTTCATAGGGCAGCCCGAGCAGGGACAGCATCAGCTCCACACGGTGGCAGTGGCCCGAGATGGGCATGCGGTAGAGCTGGAGCGGGGTGGTGGGGAACATGGAGGAGCCTCGTCGGTGGGTGAAAGGGAAGATGGCTCGACGATAGCTATTGCAAACTGCGATGTGAATCACCAGCCACCGCTTTTCATAATTGCGGCTTCCGCAATAATTCGTCGCATGGACTATCTCGACACCCTGCGCTGTTTTGTGACCGTGGCCGATGCGGGCGGCTTTGCCGTGGCGGGGCGGCGGCTGGGCTGCTCCGCTACGGCCGTCACGCGCGCCATCGCGGCGCTGGAGGCGCGGCTGGGGGTGCTGCTGTTCCAGCGCAGCACGCGCATGGTGCGACTGACCGAGGCGGGCGAGCGCTTCTTGCAAGACTGCCGCCCCATCCTGAACGACCTGCACGAGGCCGAGCAGGCCGCCAGCGGTGCACAGGCCGAGGCCCAGGGCCTGCTGTCCGTCACCGCGCCGCAAATGTTCGGCATCCAGCATGTGGCGCCCATCGTGCAGGGCTTTTTGCAGGCCCAGCCGCGCGTGCAGGTGCGCACGCTGTTCGTCAACCGGCTGGTGCATTTGCTCGATGAAGGCATGGACGTGGCCATCCGCATCGCGCCCCTGCCCGACTCGGGCCTCACTGCGGTGCAGGTGGGCGCGCTGCGCCGCCTGGTGGTGGCGTCTCCCGCCTACCTGGCGCAACACGGCAGGCCACGCCACCCTGCAGACCTGAGCAACCACCGCGCCATCGGCTTCGCGTTTGACGCACGCACGCCAGCGCCCTGGAAGTTTCGCGATGGCGCCACCGGCCAGCCGCAGTTCACCTGGATCAGCAACAGCAACGAGGTGGACATTGCCGCCGCAGAGGCGGGTATCGGCCTGACCCGTTGCCTCGCCTACCAGGCCGCTGCGAGCCTGCGCGCCGGGCGGCTGCGCATCGTGCTGGCCGAGCACGAACTGCCCCCTGTGCCCGTGCACATCGTGTACCCCGCAGGGCGGCGGGCCCCGGCCAAGGTGCGCGCGTTTGTGGAATGGGCGCGTGAGCGCCTGAGCAAGGAGCCGGTGCTGAACGGGCGTGGCCTGGGGCGCGGTAACGCCTTGTTGCCAATGACTTCGTAACCTGTCATCGCGCCACCGGCGAGGGCCGTTGCATAGCTAAGTCCGACGCTGTGTCGGGCGGTTATCCGATCTGAAAGGATTTCTCATGAACAAGCTCCTCGCTGCCCTGCTCGCTGGTTTCTTTGTGACCGCATCGTTTGCCCAGGCCCCTGCGGCTCCCGCAACACCAGCAGCGCCCGCGAAGGCCGCCGCACCAGCGACCCCTGCCACACAGGCCGCGCCCGCCACCCCAGCGGCCCCAGCCGCCGAGGCCAAGCCTGCAGCAATGCCCGCCGCAGCCCCCGCATCGGCCCCTGCCGAAAAGAAGGCGGCGAAGAAGACAAAGGCCAAGAAGACCAAGGCAGCGGCAGAGAAAAAGGCCGACGCCGCCAAGCCTGAAGCCGCCAAGTAAATCACGACGCTGTGCCCAACAAAAAAGCCCGCATTGCGGGCTTTTTTGTGCCTAAGCATCCGCCGCTGCACGCTGGGCAGCTGCATGGACTTCCAAGGTCTGCATGCGCCGCCAGCCTCAGGCTGGCGAGCTGCCGTCAATGGTGGTGGCCATGCGCACCATGCACATGGCGGTGCGCAACTTCTTCGGGGCTGGCAGCGCGCACTTCGGTGACCTTGCAGCTGAAGGTCAACGCCTGGCCTGCCAGCGGGTGGTTGCCGTCCAGGTGCACTTCGGGGCCCTTGATCTTGACCACGTTGAACACGGCGGGCTGGCCGTGGTTGCCCACGCCCTGCAGCTGGCCGCCGACCTTCACGCCGGGCGGGAACTCGCTCTTGGGGATGGTGCGCACCAGGCTTTCATCGCGCGCGCCAAAGGCGTCTTCCACTGCCAGCTGCAGCGTGGTGCTGAAGCCCACGGCCTGGCCGTCGAGTGCGGCCTCGACCTTGGGGAAGATGTTCTCGTAGCCGCCGTGCAGGTACGACAGATGGCCGGCATCCAGCGGCTTGCCCTGGGGCGTGGTGACCTTGTAGGTGATGGTGACGGCGGAGTCTTTGGTAATGGTGGTGGCCATGGTGGTGCTTGCGCTTTCAGGCGGTGAAGAATCGGCGCGGGGCTGGCAGGGGTATGCCACCAACCGCCGCGCGGGTCAGAACGAAACCCCGGATTGTCCACGAGGCGCCGGACGGCTGCCGCAGCGCCCCGTGAAAGCTTGGCCGGGCCCGGTGAACCGCCCTATGCGCCCACCGGGGCCTCGGCCGGGCGCTCTTCCTCCGTCCGGCCGGGGTAGCGCGCAAAACGCCGCGCTTCGGTGCCGTGCACCGGGTCCTGGTCGGGCCAGGGCCAGCCGCCGAACTGGGTGCGGCGGTAGTCGTTCATGGCCTGCATGATCTCAGCCTGCGTGTTCATCACAAACGGGCCGTACTGCGCCACGGGCTCGGCGATGGGCTGGCCTTGCAGCAGCAGGCATTCCAGCGGCGTGGCGCCGGTGTTGGTCAGCAGCCAGTCCTGGCCGGCCACCAGCTCCAGCGCGGCGTGCTGGCCCACGTCCTGCGGGCCCACGCGCAGGCTGTCGCCCACAAAGAAGTACAGCATGCGGCGCGTGCCCTGGCCACGCGCGGCGGGCAGCGTCCACTGCGCGCCGGGGTCCATGCGCAGCGTCCAGATGGCCACATCGCCCTCGGGCTGCGAAGCCCAGGACTCGGGCGGCGGCGACAGGGGTGCGGGCGCGCCGGGCAGGGCACCCGCCACCACCGTCACGGTGGTGGCACGGCCCGCGTCGTCGTTGTGCACCAGGCGCGGAATGCGCTCGTTCCACAGCATGGTGAAGTGGGGCTCCACCATCTTGTTCTTCGCGGGCAGGTTCAACCAGATCTGGAACAGCTCCAGCGGGTTGGGCTCGGTAGCGTTGAGCAGCGGGAACATCTCCGAATGCACGATGCCCTTGCCCGCCGTGACCCACTGCACATCGCCCCCGCCAAAGCGCGCGGCGGCGCCCAGCGAGTCGGAATGGTCGATGAGGCCCTTGCGCACCAGGGTCACGGTTTCAAAGCCCCGGTGCGGGTGGCCCGGAAAGCCGGGCACGGTGTCGCCGTGGTACATGCTCCAGCCGTCCTTGCGGCTGAAGTCGCTGCCGATCTGGCGGCCTTCCAGCGACACGGCGGGCGCAAACGCGCCGTTGCCTGCGGGGTAGGCGTCGTCATGGTGGGCGCAGAACAGGAACGGGTCCATCGTGGGCCACAGCGGACCCAGCGCCTGGGCCTGCACAACGGGCTGGCTGGCGGCCGACGAAGACACGGTGGGGGAGGACGACATCAAGGGCTCCTTGGGTTTGCGCCACCGGCTATCGGGCAGCACGCCTGCCAAAGATAAGGCCAGCGGCCGCTTTCAGAAGTGCGCTGGGTGGAACAGTGCGGTGCGGCGTACAGGACAGTGCCGCACAGCGTGCGCACACAGGCTGTGCCACCATTTCAAGCCAAATCGGCCGCATGCGCTCGTGCAACATGCCTGAACAGCTATCAACTAGATAGCAAACCTTCTTCTCACACGGCACCCGGATGGGAAGGCGCAGCTGCTGGGGGCGTCGATGCCGGGCGCAACACGAAGCCGCCCAGCCCAGCCGCCACCAGCGCACACAGCGCCGACACCCAGAATGCCAGCTGGTAGCCCGCATTGAGCGCCTGCTGCACACTGCCCCCGGCCTGGCGCAGGTGGTCGGTGCGCGCATCGGCCAGACTGGCCAGGATGGCAAGCCCCAAAGCACCGCCCATCATGAACGCGGTGTTCACCACCCCCGAGGCCAGCCCCGAGTCTTCGGGCTTCACATCGCCCATGGCGGCCAGCAGCAGCGGGTTGAGCGCAATGCCGGCGCCCACGCCCAGCAGCAGCATGCCGGGCAGCACGTGGATGACAAAGCGCCCCTCGGTGGGTGCCAGCGCAAACAGGGCCAGGCCCACCGCTGCCAGCAGCAGCCCCCAGCCCAGCGTGCGGCAAATGCCAAAACGCATCACCACCCAGGCCGACAGCCCCAGCGAGCAGCCCGCCATGATGAGGTTGGACGGCAAAAACGCCAGGCCCACCTGCATCGCGTCATAGCCCAGCACCAGCTGCATGTACAGCGCCGACAGAAAGAACCACGCAAACATCGACGCCGCCCACAGCACGCCCACCACGTTGGAGATGGCCAGGTTGCGCAACCGCAGCAGCGGCAGGGGCACCAGCGGCGCGGCCACATGCGACTCGATGAACAAAAAGGCTGCCAGCAGCGCCGCCGCAGCCCCCAGCAGCCCCAGCGACTGCAACGAGGTCCAGCCCGCCGCGTTGCCGTTGACGATGGCGTACACCGCCAGCATCAGCGACGCGGTGATGGTGACGGCGCCCGCCACGTCCAGCCGCTGCCCGTGCGCCTGCCCCTTGCCGCCCGGCAACAGCGCCAGGCAGGCCAGGTAGATGGCCACGCCCACGGGGATGTTGACCAGAAAGATCCAGTGCCAGCTCAACGCGCTGGTGAGCACGCCACCCAGCAGCACGCCAATGCTGCCGCCACCGGCGCACACAAAGCCATAGACACCCATGGCGCGCGCACGCTCGCCGGGCTCGGTGAACAGATTCATGATGAGCGACAACGCCACGGCCGACACCACCGCGCCGCCCACGCCCTGCACCGCACGCGCCGCCACCAGCAACCCCTGCGTATTCGCCAGCCCGCAGGCCAGCGATGCCGCGGTGAACAGCGTGATGCCCGCCAGAAAGAGCCGCCGGTGGCCATACAGGTCGCCCAGCCGTCCGCCCAGCAGCAGGCAGCCGCCAAAGGTGAGCATATAGGCGTTGACCACCCATACCAGCGAGGTTTCGGTGAAGCCCAGGTCGGCCTTGATGCTGGGCAGCGCAACGTTCACGATGGTGGTGTCGAGCACGATCATCAGCTCGCCCAGGCACAGCAGGATGAGTGCGGGCCAGCGTGCGCGGCCTTCGATGCGGAGGGTCATGGGACGGTGGAAATCAGAAGAGACGGACAGCGCAGTGTGTCACGCGCGTTGCGCTTGCGACTGGCGGAGTGCCATGCCAGTGCGCCTGTGGAGCTGGCTTGGCCAGTCCACCGTGTGCGTCCCCCTCCAGGGGGAAGCCGCGCAGCGGCTCATGGGGTTCGCGTGTACTTGGCTTGCATGAACTGCTTCCAGCTGCCGTCCGGCTGCTGGCCGAACGAGGTGAGCGTGCGCTCGTTGGCGCTGATGACGGTGATCACGTCCCGGTAGCGCATGGTGGCGCCGTCGGCCTTGAAGCTGGGGCCTTCGGTCTCCAGCGTCAGCACCTTCTGGTCGGCATCCAGCGTGCCACGGTACACCCACATATGCGTCATCATCGAGCCCACCCAGGTGCCGACAAACGCCTGCCGGTCCGGGTCGTAGCCCAGCGTCATCAGCATGCGGGCCTCACCACCCCCGCCGGGCATGGAGCCCGCCCCTTCGCACAGCACCCACAGGCTGCCCAGCGCGCGCACTTGCTCGGTGCCCCGGCTTTGCGCGGGGGGTTCGCCCGGGCCCATGTCGGCCAGCGACTCGCAGGTCCAGTCGCCCAGCAGCTGCTGCAGCCAGCGGTGCATGGCGTGGGGTTCGGGGTTCATCATGAGGGTCTCCTGGTGATGTGGTGGGCGCGCGCTCAGTCGCGGTCGGGTGCTCCGAGCGGAAAGTAGTGGCGGTAGGGGCGACCGCCTTCCACCGCGCGTGCAAACGAGGGGCGTGCGAGCAACCGGGCGCGGTAGGCGCGCAGCTGCGGGTAGGTGGCTGCGATGGGGTGCGTCCAGTCGGCATAGAACAGCGAGGGCGCCGCAGCGCAGTCGGCCAGCGAGAACGACTCGCCCGCCGCCCAGGTGCGCCCTGCCCACATACCCTCCAGCCAGGCGTAGGCTTTCTCCAGCTTCTCCGCAGCCCAGGCCACGCCTTCTGCCTTGCGCTCGGCGTTTCCGGTCAGCGCGGCATTGACCGCGTGCTGCACCGGGGCCATGACATGCAGGTCAAAGAAGCGGTCCATGAAGCGCACGTCCAGCGCCGCCCGGGGGTCGGCAGGAATCAGCGGCACTGGCCCCGGGTGCGCGAGCTGCAGGTGCTCGATCACGATGCTGCTTTCCACCACTGTGCGGTCGCCGTCCACCAGCACCGGAAACTTGGCCAGCGGCCAGTGGCGCAACCAGTCGGCGGAATGGCTGACGGGCTCAGCGGGGTCGAGATTGAGCAGCTCAAACGGCGTGCCGTTCTCGTACAGCGCGATCAGCACCTTCTGGGTGTAGGAGGAAAAGGGGTGGCCGTAGAGGGCGAGCATGCGGGGTCCTGTGTGTGGGTCGGTGTGGTTGGCGGGGGTCGCACTCATTCGGGAGCCACCACCATCCAGGGCACTCCAAAGCGGTCGGCCACCATGCCAAACGCCTGCGAGAAAAAGGTCTTGGTCAGCGGCATCTGCACCTTGCCGCCATCGGCCAGCGCGTCGAAATAGCGTTGGGCATCGGCTGCATTGGCGGGGCTCAGCGCCAGCGAGATGCCCTGGAAGCTGGCATGGCCCGAGCCCATGCCATCCGACGCCATGATCTGCGTGTCGCCCACGGTGAACGAGGCGTGCATGACCATCTCGGGCTTGGGGCCCGGTCCGCTGCCGTCGGCGCAGCCCTCGCCAGCGGCGGGCTCGGGGTTGTCCTTGTAGCGCATGAGCATGGTGACTTGGGCGCCCAGGGCGCGGCGGTAGAACTCCAGCGCTTCATCGCAGCGGCCTTCGAACATCAGGTAGGACTCGACTTTCATGGGATCTCCTCGGGAGGGTTGGCGGGCCAGTGAACACCTCGGCGTGCAATTGTGAACACCGTCCACAAACAATAGCAAAGATAATGGACAGTGTCCACATCCAAACGATCCATGACCGTAAGCACCCGCAACAAGGCCGCCACCTCCCGCGCACCTACCGCACGCACCACTTACCGCCACGGGGATTTGCACCGCGCGCTGCTGGACGCGGGCATTGAACTGGCGCGCCAGGGCGGGCCCGATGCCGTGGTGCTGCGCGAGGCCACGCGCCGTGCGGGGGTGGCGCCCAATGCGGCCTACCGCCATTTCGCCAACCGCGACGACCTGCTGGGTGCCGTGCGCGCCGCGGCTGTGGCGGCCGCCGCGCGGTCGATGGAGGCCGAGCTGGCCCTGGTGCCCGCCACCGGCACGCCCACCGAGCAGGCCCACGCCAAGGTGCGCGCCGTGGGTGCGGGCTACCTGCGGTTCGCGCACGCCGAGACGGGGCTCTTTCGCACCGCGTTCGGCGGCCGCTTCACGGTGCAGCAAACGCCCGACCCGGCCATGGGCGGCGCCACAGGGCTCAACCCCTTCCAGCACCTGAGCGCCGCGCTGGACGACCTGGTGACCGCTGGCGCCCTGCCGCCCGCGCGCCGCCCAGGCGCCGAATACCTGGCCTGGTCCACCGTGCACGGCATGGCGCTGCTCGCCATCGACGGGCCGCTGCGCGGCACGCCCCAGCAGATGCTGGACCTGCTGGGCCAGCGCCTGCTGGACATGGTGGAACGGGGGCTGTAAGCGCGCGGCCTCACCAGGCCCCACCCACAGCCTCTGCATGGCCCTGGCTCGCGGCTCCGTTGCCAGCGGTATCGGTCGTCCCACTCCGGCGCGCATACACGTGGGCGGGCCGGGGTGGCCCCCCTTTCGTTCCCTAGCACGGATACCCATTCGCTGATTTGTAACAAGGACGGATTCCCTGTAGCGGCGCAGATTGTCGAACTTGGCCTACACGGTCGTGGCGCTTTGTGACCGACAATTCACAAATTGATACGCATGGTTACAACGCACTGCGCGTATCACCCATCCTCTGGCTGGCACCCGTTTGCCAGCCGGTCAGACGGCACCTCGGCCGTGCATGACACCCACCCGGACTTTCCATGGCTTTTCACCAAAGAACCGTCACCCAAAAGCTGGCGTTTGCCTTTTCTGTATTGATCGCGATATTGATCGCCGTTGCCCTCCTGTCGCTGCGCAGCCTGGGCGACGCGCGCGAAGACTTCCAGCGCTTTGTGGGCAATGAATTCCACCGGGGCGGCCTGGCGCGCGACATTCAGGCGGCGGCCAATGCACGGGCCATTGCGGCCCGCAACCTGATCCTGCTCACCAGCGCCGCAGACCTGCAGGCAGAGACCGTTGCCGTGACGGCCGCGCACGAGCGCGTGCAGACCAAGATGGCAGAACTGCGCCAGGCCGTGGCCAACGCCGCACAGGTGCCCGCAAGGGAACGCGAGCTGTTCGAGCAACTGCAGACCATCGAGCGCAGCTACGGGCCCGTGGCGCTGGCCATCGTGGGCCTGGCACGGGACGGCAAGAAGGACGAGGCGATCGCCAAGATGAATGCCGAATGCCAGCCACTGCTCAAGCAGCTGATCAGCACCACGTCCGCCTATACGCAAGCCGTGGCGGCCTCCGCAGATCAGGAAATCAGCCACGCGGCCGAAAAGTTCGGCAACAAGCGCCTCCTGCTCATCCTGGCCACCGTGGTGTCGATCCTGGCGGCCACGGCGCTGGCTGCGCTCATCAACCGCAGCCTCATGCGCTCTCTGGGCGCAGACCCGGTGCAGCTCAGCGCCGCAGCACGGCGCGTTGCGTCGGGCGACCTGGGCACCGTGTCCGGCAGCGCCACGGCGCCCGCCGACAGTGTGCTCGCGTCGCTGGGGGACATGCAGGTCGCGCTGGCCAGCATCGTGGGGCGCGTGCGCGCATCGGCCACGACCATTGAGGCGGGCTCTCAGGAGATTGCGACGGGCAATGCAGACCTCTCGCACCGCACCGAGCAGCAGTCCGGCAACCTGCAGCAAAGCGCAGCCTCCATGGAAGAAATGACCGCCACGGTGCAGCAGAACGCCGACACCGCGCAACAAGCGGCCCAGCTTGCATCGGCGGCGCGAGAGGCCGCAGAACACGGCGGCACGGTGGTGGCGCGGGTGGTCAGCACCATGGACGACATCACCACCAGCTCACGCCGCATTGGCGACATCATCGGCGTGATCGACAGCATTGCGTTCCAGACCAACATCCTGGCGCTGAACGCTGCCGTGGAAGCCGCCCGTGCCGGAGAGCAGGGCCGGGGCTTTGCGGTGGTGGCGAGCGAAGTGCGCACGCTGGCCCAGCGCAGCGCGCAAGCGGCCAAGGAAATCAAGTCGCTCATCGAGGCCAGTGTGGAGAAGGTGGAGACAGGGTCTGCACTGGCGCACACGGCAGGCTCCGCCATGACCGAGATCGTGGGCGAGGTGAACCGCGTGGCCGACCTGATCGGTGAAATCAGCGCCGCCACGCGCGAACAGAGCACAGGCATCGGGCAGATCGGCAACGCAGTGGCCGAGCTCGACCAGTCCACCCAGCAAAACGCAGCGCTGGTGGAACAGATGGCCGCCGCCGCCCACACGCTGAACCAGCAGGCCCATGGCCTGGTGGAATCGGTGGCGGTGTTCCGCGTGGAAGAGCCCGTGCGCACCGTGGCAGATGTGCAGCGCCCGCCCCAGCAGCGACCAGGCGCCGTGAAGATGCAGCCTCTCAGCGTGCGGGGCCCGTTCCCCAAGGCGCTGACCGCCGCTTAGTCTGGGCAGCGTTACTACGCCCCGTACAGCCGCGCTGTGGCCTGCACCCGCGCCACCAGCGCGCGGCGCAACGCCACGGGCCGCAGCACCTCCACCTGGGGCGACAGCCGCATCAGCTGCCCGCAGGCATGCTCCACCGACTCGATGGGGATCGTCACGGCCGTGCGGCCGTCCTTGCGGCGGGACGGTGGAGCGGCGGCCACCGCACGCCCCACGGCGCTGCTGAGCGCACGCAGACCGCGCAACCCTTCGGGCGTGGCGAGCAGTGCGGCCTCGCCCGTGTACAGGCCTGACTCAAAACGCCGGATCGACGCAGCCCAGTAGCCGGGCAGGTCAAAGCGTGCGGGGCGCTTGGCCGGTTGGTCGAGCACCGTGGCCCCGAGGATGTTCGACACCCGGTAGGTGCGCGGCCCGCGCGCCTCGGCTCCCATAGGCAAAGCCACCAGGTACCACACACCCGCTTTCAGAACCAGGCCCAGCGGGCTCACCGTGTGCTCTGCCGTGCGCGCCCAGCCCTCATAGCGCAGGGTGATCTGGTGGCCACTCCATACGGCGGCTGCCACCGTGGGCAAATGCGGCGTGGGGTCGCTCTCGCGGTACCAATCCACGGGGTCCAGGTGCAGGCGCGTGCTCACGCGCTGCGCGTCGTCGCGCCAGGCGGAGGGCAGTGCGGCCAGCAGCTTCAGGCGCGCCCCCGCCACATCGCCGCCCAGGCCCAGGTCCTGCGCAGGGCCGGGCAGGCCGCTCAAGAAAACGGCCTGCGCCTCCGACGGCGTGAGGCCTGTGAGCGTGGTCTTCCAGCCCGGCAGCAGCGCAAAGCCACCATGGCGCCCCCGCTCGGCATAGATGGGCACGCCCGCAGCGCTGAGCTGGTCCACATCGCGGTACAGCGTGCGCACCGACACCTCCAGCGCCTCGGCCAATGCCTGCGCGCTCATGCGGCCGCGCGTTTCCAGCAGCATCTGGAGTGACAACAAACGGCTGGCGCGCATGGGCTTTGGCAGGGGTGGTGCAAAAAGACGGAAGGCCAAAGATAGCGCAAATACCTGCCATGGGTTGGCAGGTATAGCGGCACATACTGGAACCCTGTCTTCGCCTTCTTGCCCCCCCACCTTTTCAGGAGCCCCCATGCCCACCACAGATCCCCACGCCATCGTCGAACTGCGCCAGTACACCTTGCACCCCCAGCAGCGCGAGGTGCTCATCAACCTGTTTGACCGGGAGTTTGTGGAAACCCAGGAGGCGCAGGGCATGCGCGTGCTGGGCCAGTTCCGCGACCTGGACCGGCCCGACCAGTTCGTCTGGCTGCGTGGCTTTGCCGACATGCCGGCGCGCCACCGCGCGCTGGAGGGCTTTTATGGCGGACCCGTGTGGGCAGCGCACCGCCACGCCGCCAATGCAACCATGATCGATTCGGACAACGTGCACCTGCTTCGCCCGGCCTGGCCCGGCGCCACGGCCGGCCTTCCGCAGCACGCGCGGCCGCAGCCTGGCGCGCAGGGTGCAGCCGCCGGCGTCCTGCAAATCACCGTGTTCCCGTTGCGGGAGCCCGCCACACCCCAGTTGCTGGACTTCTGCCGCCACCGCATGGTGCCCACACTGCTGCGCGGCGGTGCGCGCCAGCTCGCCTGGTTCTGCACCGAGCACAGTCCCAACACCTTTGCCCGCCTGCCGGTGCGCGAAGGCGAACCCGTGCTGGTGGGCCTGGCCCTGTTTGGCGACGAGGCTGCGTTGCAGTCGTTTGCCGACAGCGGCGCTTGGGCGCGCGACGTGGCGCCCGGTCTCGCCCCCTGGCTGGCGGCAGCGCCGGAGGTGCTGCGCCTGCAGCCGACCGCGCGCTCGGCGCTGCATGCGTGACGCACCCGCGCACCTCTCCCCCTGACGCACCAACCACCCCGGAGCCCCACCATGTCCACCCCAGCCCGCCTCATTCCCATCCCGTCGCCCACCGTGGCGCCCAGCGCTGCGCGCGACTTCGACTTCCTCATGGGCCCCTGGCGCATTCGCAACATGCGGCTGGTGCGCAGGCTCGCGGGCTGCAACGACTGGGAGGTGTTCGACGCCACGGGCACCGCCCACCCATTGCCCGGTGGCATCGGCAACTTCGACACCTTCACACCGCTGGCCTGGAATCCCGGCTACGTGGGCATGGCACTGCGTGTGTTCGGCCCCGTCACGCAGCGCTGGAGCATCTACTGGCTGGACAACCTCACGGGCGGCCTGGACCCAGCCACAGGCCTGCTGCTGCCGCCCGTGGTGGGGGGCTTCCACGATGGCGTGGGCCTGTTTGAAGGCGAGGAGCTGTTCGAGGGCCGCCCAGTGCGCGTGCGCTTCGAGTGGTCGCAGATGCACACGGGCGCGCCGCGCTGGCAGCAGGCGTTTTCGGACGACGGCGGCGCGACCTGGGAGGTGAACTGGGTGATGGAGTTTGCGCGGCCGGTGTGAGCATAGGCAGCCACCCAGCACCCAGGCTAAAAATTGAAGCCAAAACAGCCCCTGGCGCCTGATGGCTATGCGCTATCAGCTACCAAAGCAGGAGCGCTAACTCACGCCATCTGGAGTGCTGCTTCCTGCACCGGGAAGTCCGTGGACGCTGCCACCGCACGCCACTGCGCCGTCTCTTTCGCCACGAAGGCATGTTTGTCGGCAATGGTTTGCAGCGTGTCGGTGCCCAGCGGCAGGCGCAGCGGCGGCGTGGGGCTGGCCACCAGCTGCATCACGGCCTGGGCCAGGCGCACCGGGTCGCCGGGCTGGTTCAGGTTGATGCGGCGGGCGGCCTCGCGCACGGCACCAGCGCTCTCGGCGTAGTCCTCCAGCACCCGCGGTGATACGGCCAGCGAGGCGCTGTCCAGAAACTCGGTGCGGAAGTACCCCGGCTCCACCACCGTGGCGTGGATGCCCAGCGGCGCCAGCTCGGCATGCAGCGCCTCGGTGATGCCCTCGACCGCGAACTTGGTGGAGCAGTACAGGCCAAAACCGGCAGCCGACTGCACGCCGCCCAGCGACGAGATGTTGATCACATGCCCTGCGCGGCGCGCGCGCATGGCAGGCAGCACGGCGCGGGTCACATGCAGCAGGCCGAACACGTTGGTGTCGTACAGGCGCAGCACCTCGTCGGCGGTAGCTTCTTCGACCGCGCCCAGCAGGCCATAGCCCGCGTTGTTGACCAGCACGTCGATGCAGCCGAAGCGGTCAAGCGCCGCGCCCACGGCATGGCGGGCCTGCGCCTCGTCGGTCACGTCCAGCGCCAGGGGCAGCAGGGCATCGTGTGCGCCCAAGCGCTTTTCGACCGAGGCGGCATCGCGCGACGTGGCGACCACGGCATCGCCCTGGGCCAGCGCGGCCTCGGCAATGCGCGCGCCGATGCCGCGCGAGGCGCCGGTGATCATCCAGACGCGGGAATACGAGGAATGGGTGGTGGTGGCTGTGGTGGAAGTCATGACAGGTCCTTGAGGTGGTGTTGAGCAATGGGCGGTGCCCATGGCGGCGGACTTTAGGCAAGCCATTGCCATGCGACTAGCCCATAATCTTTGGATTCATTCGCAAGCAACGCTTGCCAATCCACCACGCAGCTGCCTCGCACAATGCCTGCCCACCATGGCCATCAATGAACTGCGCGCCATCGCCAACTTTGCCAAGGCCGCCGAGCTGGGCAGCCTGCGCCAAGCGGCGGCCGCGCAGGGCATCACGCCACAGGCGTCCAGCCAATTGCTGGTGCAGCTCGAATCGCACCTGGGCGTGCGGCTGTTCCACCGCACCACGCGCAGCCTGAGCCTCACCGAAGAAGGGCGGCAGTTCCTGGCCTCCGCACAGCCGGGCCTGGCCACGCTGCAGCAGGCGGTGCAGGGTGCGCGGCGCGGGCGTGAGGAGATGGCGGGGCCGCTGCGCATCGTGGCGCCGCGCTCCATCCTGCTGGAGGTGATCTGGCCGGTGCTCGACGAGTTCTGCTGCCGCCACCCGCTGGTGGAGCCCGATGTGCAGCTGGACGACCGCATCGGCAACTGGGTGGAAGACCGCGTGGATGTGGGCTTCCGATCGGGCTACCCACCGGAGGGCGGCGTGGTGGCGCGGCGGCTGCTCACGCTGCAGCTCATCGTGTGCGCAGCGCCTTCGTACATCGCGCGCCACGGGGTGCCGGCCAGCATCGACGACCTGGCGCAGCACCGCTGCAGCGGCTTTCGCCATGCCTCCACCGGCAAACCCATGCCCTGGGAGTTCCAGGTGGGCGACGACATCGTGGCGCGCACCATCCACCCCACGTTCTGCACCAACGACATCGAGGTGGAGGCCCGTGCGGTGCTGGGCGGCCACGCGGTGGGCCAGCTGGTGGGCCCCACGGCCGCGCCGCTGGTGCGCAGCGGCCAGTTGGTGCCGCTGCTGCCCCAGCATGTGGCGCAGCACCTGGCGCTCTACGTGTACTACGGCAGCCGCACGGCGCTGCCTGCGCGCGTGCGGGCCTTCATCGACCTGGCGGTGGAGATGGTGGCCAACAACCCCGCCTACCTGCTCACGCCCAAAGAGCTGGCGACCCACGGCCATGCAGTGAAGAAGAAGCCCCGCGCGCGAAAGTCCACGCAGTGAGCGCCGTGCTGACCGTTCAGGCCGCAAACCCGCCGTCGATCAGCAAGCTCGCCCCCGTCACCATGCCCGACTCCGGCCCGGCCAGGTAGGCCACCATGCCCGCAATCTCATCGGGATGGGCATGGCGGTTCAGGGCCATCAGGCCGTGCATGTCGCCCGCCATGGGGCCGTCGGCCGGGTTCATGTCAGTGTTGACCGGGCCGGGCTGCACGTTGTTCACCGTGATGCCACGCGGGCCCAGGTCGCGCGCCAGGCCCTTGGTCAAGCCCACGATGGCGGCCTTGCTCATGCCGTACACGCTGAATCCGGCCCATGGCACGCGGTCGGAGTTGGTGCTGCCGATGGTGATGACCCGGCCATAGGCGCCGCCCTGGCCCATGTGGCGCACAGCGGCCTGGGTGGCCACGAACACGGCGCGCACGTTCACGTTGAGGGTGTGGTCAAAGTCGGCCAGCGCAAAGCTGCCGACATCCCCCGCGATAGCGACGCCCGCGTTGTTGACAAGGATGTCCAGGCGGCCCAGCTCGCGCGCAGCGCGGTCCACCGCCTGTGTGAGGGCGACGGCGTCGGCGCTGTCGGCCGGCAGGGCCAGGGCCTTGCCGCCGCTCGCCGCAATGTCCGCCACCAGCGCCTGCGCAGGTGCTGCGGAGCTGCTGTAGGTGAAGGCCACGGCCGCGCCGTCGCGCGCCAGGCGCCGCACGATGGCCGCGCCAATGCCGCGCGCGCCGCCGGTGACGAACGCGACCTTGCCCGCCAGCGGGCGGCCCGGTGATGAAGGAGCAGAGACTGGGGATGTTTCAGACACAGAAGACATGGTGTTGTTTCTCCAACAAGATGCATGCAAAAAATGGTTCGCCAGCGAACCGCGAAGACCTGCAGTGTCAGAAAAACACTCATGCTCTGGTAGCCATGAATGGGCTGTATACCTTTCAACCCTTGGTTGAAAATACCGCCCATGCAGCCCCTCAGCCACCTCGAATCGTTTGTGCAGTCCGCCCAGTCAGGCAGCTTTTCGGCCGCCGCGCGGCTCATGGGCCTAACGCCCGCCGCCGTGAGCAAGAACGTGGCGCGGCTGGAGGCCAGCCTGGGCGTGCGGCTGTTCCAGCGCAGCACGCGCAGCCTCACGCTCACCGAGGGCGGGCAGCGCCTGCTGGCGCAAGTGGGCCCGCCCCTCAACGCCCTGGCCGACGCGGTAGACCATGCGGCCGAGGCCGAGCAACAACCGGCGGGCACGCTCAAGGTCAGCATGGGCCAGGCCTTTGGGCGCGCGTACCTGGTGCCGCTGCTCACCGAGTTCCTGCAACGCTACCCGGCCATCCAGCCCGACTGGCGCTTTGAGAACCGGCAGGTGGATTTGATCGGCGAGGGCTTTGACGCCGGCATCGGCGGCGGCCTGAACCTGAACCCCGACATGGTGGCGCGCACGCTGGGCCCCATTCACCTGGTGGTCGTGGCCGCGCCTGCGCTGCTGCAGGGCCGCAAGCGGGCGCCGCGCCACCCGGCGGACCTGGCGCAGTGGGATGGCATTGCACGGCGCAACATCCGCACCGGGCGCATCAACGTCACCACGCTGCGCAACAAGGCCGGCGATGCGGCCCCCGTGGAGCTGCGCCCGCGCGTTGTGTTCGACGACCCCGAGGCCATGTGCCAGGCCGCTCTGATGGGCCTGGGTCTGGCCGTGCTGCCCATGCCGTTTGCACAGCCCTGGTTGGCGCGGGGCGACCTGGTGCGGGTGCTGCCCGGCTGGTGGGCCGATGCAGGGCCGACCTCGCTGTACTACCCCAGCAAGAAGCTGCTGCCCGCACGCACCCGGGTGTTTGTGGACTTTGTGGTGGAGCAGTTCAGCACGCGCGGCTTTGCGCAAAGGGTGCGCGGGGACTGACGGGCACAGCATGGGGCCCGAGCCACGGCAGTGCGGTGGCAATAATGGGCCTTTGCAACCGCTCTGGACCATATTCATGCCCCAACACATCGGCATCGTGGGCTGCTCCGCCGAAGGGGCCGCCCTGTGCTACCGCACCCTGTGTGCCGAAGGCGCTGCACTGCTGGGCCGCCCGCATGCGCACCCCGAGGTGACGCTGCACACACCGTCGCTGGCCGACTATGTGGACTGCCTGGACCGGCATGACCTGCAAGGCGTGGCCGACCTGATGCTGGCCTCTGCCCACAAGCTGGCCCGTGCAGGCGCCGATTTTCTGATCTGCCCCGACAACACCATCCACCAGGCGATGGACCGCGTGCTGCCCCACTCGCCGCTGCCCTGGCTGCACATTGCCGAGGTGGTGGCGGCCGAGGCGGCAGCGCGCGGGCACCGGCGCCTGGCCCTCACCGGCACCCGCTGGCTGGTGGACAGCGGCGTGTACCCCGGTGCGCTGCAAGCCCAGGGCCTGCAATGGGTGCGCCCCACCGAGGCCGAGCGCAGCGAGATCAACCGCATCATCATGGACGAGCTGGTGCCCGGCATCATTCGCCCTGAGGGCCTGGCCCTGTTCCAGCAGATCATCGCCCGCATGCAGCGCGAGGACGGCTGCGATGCCGTGGTGCTGGGCTGCACCGAAATCCCGCTGATCCTGAGCGACGCCAACTCCCCGCTGCCTACGCTGGACTCCACCCGCCTGCTGGCCCGTGCGGCACTGCGCCGGGCCGTGCAGGCCCACTGAACGCCACTACTTGAGCCGCTGCGCCACCACCGCGTCCAGCGAGGCCATGAAGGCTTCCACGGCCCGCGTGTAGGCGCTCTCCAGGCCCAGCTGCGCGTTGATCTCGCCATGGGTCAGCTCCTGCGGCAGCACCTCGGCACGGCCACCCAGGTCGCGCACGCGGCGGGCCATGCCCTGGGCCTGCAGGCAGGGGTGGTCGGGGCGCTCGGTGGAGCACACGAACTGGAACGGCGGCACCGGCCCCGACAGCGCGTGGTACGGCGACACCGCCGCCCAGAACAACGGGTTGGCGCCCATTACCTCGTCATAGAACGGGTAGTGCGGCGCGGTCATCACCACCGGCACATTGAGTGCCGCACTGTCCAGCGACACGGTGCCCAGCCAGGGCCAGGCCCCTTCGCGCTGCGCCAGGGTGGGCGATGCATTGATGAGCGATACCAGGTGCGCACCCGCCGAGTGCCCCATCAGGATGAACCGCGATGCATCGGCGCCCCAGCTGGCGGCGCGGCTTTGGGCGGCGGCCAGTGCCATGGCCACGTCCTGCGCCTCCTGCAGCACGTTCACGGCGGGGTAAAGGCGGTAGTTCACCGAGATGAACACAAAGCCCTTGGGCACCCAGCGCGCCACCTTCTCCTGCACCACACGGGACATGGCCTTGTCGCCCGTGCGCCAGGCGCCGCCATGCACCATGAAGATCACCGGCGCGCGTGTGCCGCTGGCCACCGCAGCGCCGCTGGCGGCACCGCCAGCGGCGGGCAGGTAGACATCCATGCGCTGCAGCGGGTCCGCACCATAGGGCACATCGGCCACGCGCTGCACACCGGCGGGCAAGGCCGCAGCGGTGTCGCGCACCTGCGCGAAAGGCCCCAGCCCCCGCAGCTGGGCGTGGGCGGGTGGGGTCAGCACAGCGGCCAGCGCACACAGCGCTGCGCCCAGGCCTGTGCGCAGAAACGCGAACGCGGAGAGTGGGGTGGAAGGACGGGACATGCGGGATCTCCTGGCTCAATGAATAGACGGTGAAAAATCAGGGCCGCGCTGGGCAGGGCATGGGGGCGCCGCTGGCGTCAAAGCAGCTGGCGCTGCGGGTGCGGCCGGTGTCCGCGTTGGTAGAGCCTGTTGACGGCCTCCCAGGGGTCGCGCAGCGGTCTTTGCGGGATGGGATGCAAGGCGCGGTGTGCTGCCAATAGCCCATGCTATTGGCAAGCGCCGCAACGCCGCAGACCACCCGCAAAGACCACTGCCCGAAGGGTTGGAGCGAAATCGGGCGATTGAACGCCCCGGCTGCTTGCATGGGCATGAGCCCATGCAGCGCATCCGAAGCATCCACTCATCCCGATTGCGCGCCAACGCGATCCCCTGGGAGGCCGTCAATAGGCTCTAAAGCTGCTGGTCTGCACGCTGTTGCCGGTGGCTGCGCTGGTGGCCGTGGTGGTGCGGCCCTGCGTCACGCTACCGTCGGCGCTGCGCGTGGCGGCGCCCGTGCTCTGCAGCGTGCCCCGGTCGCCCTGGGCGGCCATGGCGCTGCTGTGGCTGGCTGAGCCATCGGCATTCCTTGCGCTCTGGCCCTGGCGCACAGCGGTGGCGCCGTTGGGGCCCACCACGGCGGCGCCGCTGCGCACGCTGCCGTGGCCCTGGCCGTCGGTGGTCACGCTGCGGCCGCGCAGCACGCCCCCACCGCCCGGCGCGGCGCGGACCACGCCGGTGCGGGCGGTGGTGCTGCCATCGGCGTTGTGCTCCACGGTGTGGCGGCTGCGTGCGTTGGCATCGTTCGCTACCAGAAGCAACAGTGCCGCCACGGCCAAGGCGGCCAGCAGCATGGCGCGGCAGGTGGCAACGGGGGCGGGAGGTGTCGGGACGGAAGGGAACATGGCGGTGGGCTCCTTGCAACAGAACAGGGGGTACGGAGCAGCAGGATGCTGCGCTGGCCTGAACTATGGCCGCCAGGTATGAGCCAGTTGTGGCGCCCGCTGCGCGATGTATGACAAAGCATGACAAACCTCCGGGGCCTGTCATGCGTTGTCATGCACCGGGGCACCTGCCCGCGCTGGCACCCGGTGTTTTCGGCCCTACCATTGGCACGCAGCCTTGGCTGCACCCACCCACTGCCACACCCACACACCGCCCCATGACGGAAGCCCTGGCCAAGATCCTGGTCGCAGACGACGAGCCCGACCTGCGTGCGCTGCTGCAGCGCTACCTGAGCGACCAGGGCTACAGCGTGCGCACGGTCGATGGCGCGGGCCCGCTCGATGTGCTGCTGCAGCGCGAGCGCTTTGATGTGCTGGTGCTTGACGTGATGATGCCGGGCGAGGATGGCCTGGCCATCTGCCGCCGCCTGCGCGCGCAGGGCGAGACCATTCCCATCCTGATGCTCACCGCGCGCGGAGACCCCGTGGACCGCATCGTGGGCCTGGAGATGGGCGCCGACGACTACCTGCCCAAGCCCTTCAACCCGCGCGAGCTGCTGGCCCGCATCCAGGCCATGGTGCGCCGTCAGCGCCTGCTGGGTGCGCACACCGGGCCGCGCCAAGTGGGCGGGCACATCACGTTTGGCGCGTTCACGCTGTGGCTGGATGAGCGCCGGCTGGAACGCCACGGGGGCGCCGACGGCGACGGCACCCAGGACGTGCCCCTGACCACGGGCGAATTCGCGCTGCTGCAGGCGCTGGCACAGCAACCGCACCGGCCCCTGGGCCGCGACCGGCTCATCGCGCTGGCCTATGGCCCCGACCACACCGCCACCGACCGCAGCATCGACGTGCAGGTGATGCGCCTGCGCAAGCTCATCGAGGCCGACCCCGCGCAGCCGCGCCATATCCGCACCGTGTGGGGCGTGGGCTATGTATTTATGCCCGATGGTGCAGCGCCGGGCGGCGGAGGCAAGCCATGACGCCCTCCGCCACACCCCAGGCCGCCCGAGGCTGGTGGCCGCGCAGCCTGCTGGGCCGCAACCTGCTGCTGATGGCGGTGCTGATCGTGCTGGGCCAGCTGGTGGCGGCCATGCTGGTGCGGCAGATGATCTTTCAGCCCCGCGTGGCGCAGGTGGCCGATGGCGTGGCACGCAACGTGGGCGCGCTGCGCGCAGGGCTGCAGGCGCTGCCCCCGGCAGAGCGCGCTGCATTTGTCGAGGCGTTCAACCAGCAAGCGGTTCGGTCGGCCCCGCCCGTGGCGGCGGAAAGCGCTGCGCGCCGTGCGCTGCTGTCGCCCATGGAGCGGCAGTTTGTGCAGGCGGTGTCGCGCCGCCTGGGGGCGGACGATGCGGCAACAAACACATCGCAACCCGTATGGCGCCGCGACAGCACGGGCGTGCTGGCCCTGCGTGTGGTGCACCAGGGGCCGGAGGGAGCGGAGACTTATTGGCTGAACCTGCCCAGCGTGTTCCCCACGCGCGAGTTCACCGGCGCCTGGCTGGCCGCCACGCTGGCCAGCATGCTGCTGGCGCTGCTGGGGGCCTGGTGGCTGCAGCGGCACATCAACCGCCCGCTGGCGCATGTGGTGGCGGCGGCCCGGCAGCTGGCGCAGGGCCAGACCCCTGCGCCGCTGCCCGAGGACGGGCCCGAAGAAATCGCCACCGTGGGCCGCAGCTTCAACCACATGGCGCACAGCCTGGCCGCAGCCGAGCAGGAGCGCGCGCTGATGCTGGCCGGTGTGTCGCACGACCTGCGCACCCCGCTGACCAAGCTGCGCCTGGGCGTGGAGATTGCCGGTGCGCAGGTGGATGCGCCCCTGGCCGCGAGCATGGCCCGCAGCATCGACGAGATGGACGGCATCGTGGGCCAGTTTCTGCAGTTTGCGCGCAGCGGTGAGGCCGAGGCGCCCACCCCAGCGTCGCTCAACGACCTGGCCCAGGCCGTGGCCGAGGCTCAGGCCGACCATGGACGCACCGTGCGGCTGGCGCTGGACACCCTGCCCGACGTGCCGGTGCGCCCCCAGGCCCTGCGCCGCGCGCTGGACAATCTGGTGGAAAACGCCTGGCGCCACGGCACGCCGCCGGTGCTGCTGCGCACGGGGGCCGATGCTGACGGGGTGTGGCTGGAAGTGCAGGACCAGGGCCCGGGCATCGCCCCGGCAGAGCTGGACCGCATCCGCCAGCCCTTTGCGCGCGGCGATGGCGCGGCGCGTTCCGGCGCCCCGGGCGCGGGGCTGGGCCTGGCCATTGTGGAGCGCGTGGCGCGCAGCCACGGCGGGCGGCTGGAGCTGCACAGTGCGCCGGGCGCGGGGCTGCGCGCGCGGCTGGTGTTGCCACGGGGCGAGCGGGGCTGATGCCGCTGCGCACGCCCAGGGCACGCTGCACCCTGAAAATTCAGCCAAAAGTGCCGCAAGCGCGAGTGCAATATGCGGTAACAGCTCTCAAATCGATAGCAATCCAGTGAGTCCGGCAGACCCTCAGGCCACCGGCATCTTCAGTTTGCGGTACAGCGTCTGGCGGCTGATGCCCAGCTGGCGCGCGGCCTGCGACATGTTGCCGCGTGCGGCCTGCAGCGCCTGGTCGATGGCAGCCTGGGACAGCTGCTGCAGGCTCAGGCTGGCGGGCGGGCCGTCCACACCAGCGCCCGCTGCGGCATCGCTGCGCGGGCTGGCGGGCACCGCCGTGAGCGCCTGCACCAGGTCGTCGGGCATGTGCTCCCAGCCCAGGGTGTCTTCGCCCTCGGCCAGCATGGCGCAGGCGGTGCGCAGCACATTGGCCAGCTGGCGCAGGTTGCCGGGCCAGGGGTAGGCGGCCAGGCGGGCCAGCAGGTCGGGCGCCACCTGCACCTCAAAACCCAGGCCCTGCTCGGTGGTCAGGTCGGCCAGCAGACGCTGCACCAGCGCCACAAAGTCGCTGCGCTCGCGCAGTGCGGGCAGCTGCACCGTGAGGCCGTTGATGCGGTAGTACAGGTCTTGCCGAAAGCGCCCTTGCTCCGCCGCCCGCATGAGCTGGTTGTGCGTGGCGCAGACCAGTGCAAAGTCCACCGGCACGGCCTTGCTGGCACCCACGGGCGTCACGCTGCGCTCCTGCAGCACGCGCAGCAGGCGGGTCTGCAGGGCCAGTGGCATGTCGCCGATTTCGTCAAGGAACAGCGTGCCACCATGGGCCTCGCGCAGGCGGCCCAGGTGGCCCTCCTTGCGCGCGCCGGTGAAGGCACCGGCCACATGGCCAAAGAGTTCGGATTCGATCAGGTGCTCGGGAATCGCTGCGCAGTTGATAGCCACAAACGGTGCGTCGCGGCGCGGGCCGCTGGCATGCAGCGCACGCGCAAACACCTCCTTGCCCACGCCCGACTCGCCCTGCACCAGCACCGCAATCGGCTTGCCCACCACGCGGCGCGCCTTGTCGGCGGCGCTGCGCCAGCGGGCGTCGCCGGTGTCCAGCAACGCCAGTGCGTCCTGCTGGGGCACTGCGGCGGCCCTAGCAGCGGGCCGTGTGGGGGTGGCAACCCAGGCGGCGTCCATCTGCACCTGGGCAAACAGCAAGGCGCCTCGCAGAGTGCGCAAGGCCTGCGGCTGCTGGGGGCGGCGCTTGTGGTGCGAGAGCAAGTCATCGAGCCGCACGTCCAGCACCCGCTCCAGCAAGGTGGCGCCCACATCGCCCGCGTGCAGGCCCAGCTGCGCCAGGGCCACGCGGTTGGCGCCCACGATCCAGCCGTCGGCCGACACGGCCACGATGCCCTCGGCCACACTGCCAATGCCCTCGGGCGCGCTGTGCAGGTGCAGGCGGATGTTGCGTTTGCAGGTGGCAGCCAGCAGGCGGTTTTCAATCATGCGGGCTGCCGTGCTGACCAGGCCCAGCGCATGGGCGTGGCCGTTGCGGTAGTCGCCCGAGATGTCGAGGATGCCCAGCAGGTCGCCCGTGGCCGACAGGATGGGCGATGCCGCGCAGGTGAGAAAGTTGTTGCGCTCCAGAAAATGCTCGCCGCCATGCACCTCCACCGCGCAGGCCTCGGCCAGGGCGGTGCCGATGGCATTGGTACCCCGGTGGGCCTCGTGCCAGGAGGCACCGCTGGTCAGCGCCACGCGCTCGGCCTTGTCCACAAAGTGCGGGTCGCCCAGCGTGTGCATCAGCATGCCGCGCCGGTCGGCCAGCACCACCACGCTCTGGCTGTGGCGCACCTGCTCGAACAGGTATTCCATCACCGGCCGCGAATGCGCCAGCAGCTCGGGGTTGCTGGCCAGCACCTGGCGCAGCGTGCCGCTGCTGGGGTGGTCGATGGCGGGGGGCCGCCCGGTGGGCAGCAGGCCGGCCGCCATGCTGCGCGACCAGGAGCGCGCCAGGCGCTCGTCCACCAGGCCGCTGGGGCACTGGCCAGAGTCCAGCAGGTGCTGGCGGGCCTGTCGCAGGGCGACGGGGGAGGTGTTGGGGCGCACGCTTTGTCTCCGTGCGGGCTCAGGGCGGCCCGCTTGTGGTGTGTGGGCCAGTATGGCGGGCTCGACGGCGCGGGGCAAGGGTGTGGGCGCAAGCGGTGTGCCAACTGTTCCATTTCGTGACAGGTGTCGCGGCCCGGGACACCCGGGCGCGGGCGGCTGCGACAGGTATCCGCACTGGGCGGCCGAAAAAATCCAATGAAATCAACACTTCGCGCGCCGTGGCCTGCTGGCATGTGTTTTGAGTAAGGGGTTGGCATCGGACAGGCTCCACCGAGTCCGCCCGATGCACACAACCATCGCAGGAGACAACACCATGACCGTTTACGCAGCCCCCGGCGCCGCTGGCGCCAAGATCACCTACAAGCCC
>ERZ778025.527-NODE-527-length-64800-cov-13.608217_pt1 | contig 64800 bp, 61 predicted proteins | sample MGYA00375755_ERZ778025 | MGnify/ENA primary metagenome ERZ778025 (study PRJEB29350, sample SAMN05389825) | bioreactor metagenome | isolation source: Thiocyanate bioreactor | place: South Africa: University of Cape Town | collected 2014-03-17 ... | reverse complement strand
TCTTGCTCTAACGCCCGCCCTCTGGCGGGAAGGAAAGTAGGATCTACCAATGCGTTCGACCTCACCGGTGCCCGTAACGGTCGTCACCGGCTTCCTCGGAGCCGGGAAGACGACGCTCGTGAATCGCTGGCTCGCCGACGTCCCGCGCGGCGACGTGGCGGTCATCGTGAACGAGCACGGCGCGATCGGGATCGACGGCGCGCTGCTCGCGGCGCGCGTGCGCGCGCTCGTGGAGATCGCCGGCGGCTGCGTCTGTTGCTCCACGCAAGCCGAGCTCGTCCGCGCGCTCGAGGAGCTTGCGTCGGCTCCGTCTCCGCCGAAGCGGATCCTCGTCGAGACGTCCGGCGCGGCGTCGCCCGCCGGCGTGCTCCGCGCGGTCACCGGGCGCGCGGAGGTGCACCTGCTCGACGGCGTCGTCACCGTCGTCGATGCGACACGCGTGGAAAACCTGCAGGAGCACGATCTCGCGATCGAGCAGGTGGGCTACGCGGACGTCGTCGTGCTCTCGCGTGCGGACCAGTGCGATTCCGAACGGCTCGCGCACGCCAGAGACGTCGTGGCCACGCACAACGGCGCCGCCCTGGTCGCGACCGCGGCGTCGGGTGAGCTGGAGGATCCCGACCTCGCAACTCTCGAAGCCCTGCTGGATCGGAGACGTGCGGACTTCGGCGCCGCGACGCCGGTCGCGTCGACGAGCAGGCACGTGTACGAATCGGTCTCGCTCGTCCTCGAGGGCGATGTCGACGGCGAGCGCTTCGCCGACTTCATGGAATCGGAGCTCGCGCGCTTTGCCGGGCGCCTCTTCCGCACGAAGGGGATCCTTGCCGTCGACGGCGTGGCGGAGCGCATGGTCGTGCAGGGCGTGGCCGATCTCGTGGACGTGACGTTCGGCGAGGTCTGGGGGAATACGACGCGGACGAGCCGCCTCGTCGTGGTCGGCTTCGGCCTCGATCAGGCGGCGCTCGCACGCGCCTTCGCTGCGTGTGCCGCCGCGCGCGCGCCCCTCGGGTGAACGCCGCGACCTACGCGTTGCTGCCGGAGTCGACGATCGCTCGGCAAACCCTCATGCGCCCGGGCGACCGCGTGCGGGCGAATCGACGCAGGTGTGCCCTGCCGGAGGTGGTATTGCTCCACCATGCGGCGACACAGAAGGCATCCGGGCCTCTCCACCGCGCTCGCGACGATGGCGCTCGCCGCATGCGCCGCGCAACGAGACGTCCCCGGAACGAAGGCGCGCTCAGTCGCCACCAAGCAAACGTCGTCACCGTCCGCTCTCTCCGCCCCGGTGAGGCGTGTCGAGATCGCTCCTGTCTTCGGACACACGGATGTGATCCAAGACATGGCCCTCTCGCCGTCCAAGCGCCTTCTCGTCACCTCCTCTTCGGACCCCACCATGAAGGTGTGGAACGTGGAGACCGGCGCGCTCCTGCGCACGGTCGACTCGAAGGCGTGCCGAGGCCGGTTCGTCCGCGTCGCCGACGAGGAGATCGCGGTCAAGAGGTGTGACGACGGCACGCTCCGCAAATGGGACCTCCGCGCTGGTACGGAGACACGCGTCCAACAGGCCCACCGGGGCTTCTTCGTAGCCGCCGTCGATCGTGACGGCCGGCGTGCGTTGACGGCTGCAGCCGGCACGGACGAGCGTGACGGCAATGGTCGCCAGGAGCTCCTCCTCTGGGACCTCGAACGGCTCGAGCGCGTGCGTGTCGTGGCCGAGGTCCCTGGTCACGTCGCGCGCCTCGCATGGAGTGACGACGGCCGCCATGCGCTCGTGTCGACTTACCGTGCTCAGGATGGCACGGCGCTCGTCGACCTCGAGAGCGGCAAGACGCTGCGTCGGTTCGAGCCAAAGAGCGAGAACGCGGTCGAGCTCCTCGGATTCGACGGCGCGAGCCGCCGCGCAATCGTCGGTCACGCAGGCGGTCCCACGCTCGTCTTCGACGTGGCTACGGGCAGGCTCGAGCAGCGCATCGAACGGGAGACCCCTCCGTTCGTCGTCGGGCCGGATGGATACCTCCTCTCGATCCAACGCGGGCTCAGTCGGCGAGACGCCGGACATCTGAGCACCGCAAAGGAGTACGGCTGGCGCGGGCATGTCTTCGCGAGCGCGTGGGCTGCAGATCGATCGGCGGTTGTCGTCGCCTCGGCGGATGGGCTCCGCGTGCTCGACACCGGCTCGGGCAGCGTCCTTCGCGAGCTCGGAACGGAAGCCATCGCTGGTTGGAATGCGGCGATTGCGCCCGACGGTCTCACAGTCGCCACGCAGCGGTGCCGGTTTGCTGACAGTCTCGACGACCGCTCCCCGGCCATGGTGCGATCGGAGATCGACATCGTGAGTCTCCGGACCGGGACGGTCGTAAAAACGCTGCGCTCTCCGCGAGCCGATGAGCTGTGCGGCTCCAGCCTCATGTTCTCGGCACGCGGTTCACTCCTGCTCGAGGGGAGCGTCACGTTGGGCCTATTGCGCGTCTGGGACGTCGCGAGCGGCACGATCAAGTCGGTCGCGAAGATGGTGGATCCGTTCTTCACGGTGGCGCCGTTTCCGGACGAGCGTACCGCGCTCGTTGGAATGCGAAACCGCGTTGCGCGGATCGATCTGGAGACGCTCTCCGTGGTCGCGCGCTTCGACTTCGGCCCGACGCACGCGCTGAGCAGCGCGGTCTCCCCTGACGGCAGCCTGATCGCGGTCGAGTCATTCGAGGAGCTCCGCGTCTGGGACACTCGCACGTTCGCAGTCGTCTCCAAGATCGCTCTCCCGAAACCACAAGGCGGCAACGGGAGCTCCACCAAGCTCGCCTTCAGCCCGGATGGCGAGCTGCTCGCCATCGGAGAGGTGGGCTGCACGATGTGCTCGGTCCGGCTTCACGACGCGCGAACCGGCGCGTTCGTTCGCGCGTGGCTTGTCGGGCGGCGCGACGTGACCGTCGTCCGTTTCATCGATGCCGGACGGCTGGTATCCGCCGACTGGAACGGAGAGGTGGCGATCTGGGACATCCAAACAGGCCAGCAGCTTGCGAGGGATACAAGAGCCAGCGCGCAAATTCTGGACGTTCGCGCGGTCGATGGCGCGGTGATCAGCGCCAGCCGAGATACCGCGGTCCGGGTCCTCCCGCTCCCCGATACGGGCACGCGTATGCCGTGACTCACGGCACGCGACGTGGCGGATCGTCCACCGAGAACACGCAACGCTTCGCGCGCCGGGCGTAGCGGAGAGAAGCGATGGCGATCTCCATCGGCCAGCGGTGGTATTGCTTCATCATGCGGACGAATGCCTGGCTTCTCGGCGCCCTAGCGGTAGCTGCCACACTGGCTGCCTGTTCCTCCTCTGAAGCCGTAAGCGACGGCAACGGTATCCCGATCGACGGCGGCGACCGCGGCCCCCCAGGAAACGGGAGCACTCCGGGCGGTGACGGCGGCGGCAGTGGCGGCGTCGATGCTGGTGACGGCGGCGGCCTCGTCAGCCCGACGTTGAGCAAGCTGGTGATCTCTCCAGCCGCGCTGCAGCTCGTCGTCAAGGGCAACACGGCGGTCGTTCAGCCCTTCACCGTCGCCGGGACCTTCTCCGACGGGCACACCGAGGACGTGACGAGTCAGGCTGCCTTCAGCATCGACGATGCGCGGCTGGGCACGTTCGTCAGCGGCTCGTCGTTCACGTCCGGCACCGCCATCGGTGGCACCAGCTTCGTGCGCGCTCGGGTAGGCACCACGTCCGCATCCACGGGCATCACCGTGAAGCTCGAGCGGAGCGTCTCGGACTCTCCTCCCGCTGCCTCGGGACTGCCCCCGGTGCCGGCCACACCGGAGACGAAGTTCGGCGGAGCGGTCGACGGCACGTACAAGCCGAAGATCGTCTACCCCAACGATGGCGTCATGGTGCCGCCCAACGTGGGGCCGACGGAGATCCACTTCCTTCCGAAGAATGCGAGCACGACGCTGTTCGAGCTCGCATTCACGAATGGCAGTGTCGACCTGCGTGTCCACCTGCGCTGCTACCTACCGGCGGACGTGACGGCGCCGGCGGGCGAGCGTGGGTGCATCTACACCCCGGACGAGGAGGTGTGGAAGCTGCTGGCCGAGAGCAATCGCGGTGGTCAGGCCGTGAAGCTCACCGTGCGTGCCGCGGACGACACGGGCACGGGCACGGTCGGCGTCTCCGACCCCATCTCGATCGAATTCGCCCGCACGGACGTCAAAGGCGCGCTCTATTACTTCACGACCGCGGGCGGCACGGGGGTGATGCGTCATGACTTCGCCGACGCGAGCGCCAAGCAGGCCACCCCCGTGCTCAGAACGTCGAACGTCGCGACGTCTGTCTCCTGCGTGGGCTGTCACGCGGTGAGTCCGAACGGCAAGACGCTGGTGGCCGAGGTCAACGGTCAAAACGACGGCCGCCTCGTCCTGGTGGATCTGTCCCATCCCAGTCAGTCGACGAACAAGTCGCCCCTCGCGCGAAGCGGCGCGAAGCTGAGCAACTTCCAGTCCTGGAGCCCCGACGGTTCCCGGTTCGTGGGGGTCTACGCCGACAGCGGCGCCACGAGTTACAACCTCCGACTCTTCAACGGGACCACCGCGGCCTTCGAGGGCGACATCGCCAACACGGGCACTCAGACGAACCCCGCCAACCATCCCGACTGGAGCGCGGATGGAAAGACGATCGCCTACCAATCGATGGGTATCGCCGGGACGAACCAGCGAAGCTACAAAGGCGCCATCAAGGTAGTGACGTCGACCGCCACCGGTTGGAACGACCCGGTAACGGTGGTGCCCTCGCAGAGCGGAAGGAATCGCTATTACCCGGCCATCGCGCCCGACAACTCCTTCCTCGTATTCAACGAGTCCCAGTGCCCGACCGGTGAAGCGCACACGCACTGCAACGGGGATAGCGATCCCTCCGCACGGTTGTGGGCCGTTCCGCTCGGGCAGAGCGGAGTCCCGATCGATCTAGTGAAGGCCAACCTGGCCGGTCCGATGGATTCGACCTCGCAGCTCACCAACAGCTTCCCGAAGTGGAGCCCATTCGTCGGACGCGGCAACAAGGGTGAGACCAGCCGTCTCCTGTGGATGACGTTCGCTTCGACGCGCAACTACGGCCTGCGCACGACGCCGTCCCTGGGCGGCTCCGAGAACGACAAGGCGAAGCGCCTCTGGATGGCCGCGGTGGATCCAGATCAGGTGAAGCAGGGGAGCGATCCGTCCTATGCGGCTTTCGCGTTGCCCTTCCAGGAGCTCGGTTCCGCTGCGAACCATGTCGCCCAGTGGACGAAGTACTTCGTGAGCAACGGCTGCTCCACCGTGGGTGAAGGATGTGGCTCGGGGGGCTCGTGCTGTAACGGCCTGCAATGCGTGCAGCCCGACAAGAATCCGGTCGCGCCTTGCGATGGAGCGAACGGGTGCCAGTGTCAGGACGTCCCTCAGTGCGCGGCCGCGTTCCAGAAGTGCAGCACCGCAGCGCCCTGCTGCGACGGCCTACGCTGCCTCGACGACGCCACCGGTGGCGACTGCCAGGGGAATAGCTGCACCTGCACGCCGCCGTGCTCCGGCTCGGGCCAGGCCTGCGGCGGCTCCTTGGCATGTTGCGATGGTCTCTCCTGCGCCTCCTCCCCGAGCGGAAATACCTGTCGCTGAGGGGCCCGGAACGAGTTCACGTCATCGGGCTCGCGAGTGAGGCCGCGAGCCTCTCAGCGGCTCGGTCGGGGGGGAATCGGGCTCGATTCGCAGGTCTTCAGCTGTCGCGACGATCGGTGTCCCGACCGTCGCGATGGCGGTCTTGTCGCTCGAGACGCTCGTGTCTTCAGTGGACCGCGAGCGCTGCTGACACCGACGACTCGTGCCTGAGCGAGATCGCGTAGTCGTCAGCATCGATCGGGACGTGGCTGCGACCCGTCAACGTGAGCTTCAAGCACGACGCGCAATTCTCGAGCGCGGCGGGCTGGGCAATGACTTCGGCGACGCGCGCTTGCGGCACGACGAGATGTGTCGCGGGCGCGTCGATGCTGCAGGTGACGGTCTTCACCGCGCCATCGAGCTTCACGATGATCTTCGTCGCGTTCGGGATCGAGCTCCAAGCAACGTCGAACGGTGCATCGGCAATGCCGTTCGTCGCCGATGTCAGGAGCACCGGCTCGGGAACAGGTTTGATCGGCCCGAGAAACCCAGGGACCGTCGCGCCGAGGGCCGATGCTCCCATCGTGGTACCGAGCGAGACCGGCCCCGTCAGATTGAGCGGCGACATCTCCTCGTAGCCGCCGTCGTTGGGACGGAACGTGAGCCGCGCGACGGCGGTGCCCATCGTGATCGAGACGTCTCCTGCGCTCACACCGATGGCCGGGACGCCCGCCGGATCGGGATGTGGGTCGACCCGACATCCGTCGGCGCCGAGCCCGTCTCCGGGATCTGCCGTGTCGAAGAACCTCGCGACGGCGCTCGTGCCTTCGCCGCGCACGGTTCGAATGGCGACGAAGCCGTAGCCAGCCGCTCCCGGACTCGAGGGGGGCTTGCCCGAAGAACCGCTACTCGACCCTCCTCCTTTCGACCCTCCTCCTTTCGACCCGCCGAGCGTCGACCCGAGCGGGGGCCCGTCGTCCTCGGTACGCGGGCGAGGCGCGCTCTCAGGCGCCACGTCGTCCGTGATCGTCGTTCCTCCGCAGGCGCAGGCGAGCGCGATGGAGCCGGAAGCGAGAAGCAACCTGAGCATTGCAGTTTTTCTACTGCAGATTCCACGCCAGCTCTGTCGTGCGAAATCGTGCGAGATCTAGACCTTGCGTCAATTTGCTGACGGGGAATCGCCTGAGGGCAATTCGCGATTGTCGACAACTGCCAAGCGAACACGGGCGCTCCCGAGTCGAGTCGAGGCGTGGCTTGTACCGTGACGGACCCGGCGTTGCGCGTGTCGGTGCTCGTGGTGGAGCGAGGTCATGTCATGCGGGGCTCGCGAGCGAGGCCACGAGCTTCTCGGTGTGCTCGTCGGCCGGAAAATAGGTCTCGATTCGCAGGTCGTCCGCGGTCGCGTCGATCGGCGTCCCGATCGTCGCAATGGTGGTGAAGAGCCGGGCCTCGACGTCGCCCCGGCGCAGATGCACCGTCAGAAATGGCCCCTCTGCCGTTCGAGAAGTGGGGCGCGGCAGTGGAAGGTCCGGGATCCTCGCGAGCTCGTCGCGGAGGCGGCCGAGCTCGGGATCGTCGGCGAATCGAGCGGCCTCTCGGCGCACCCGATCGAGGAGCAGGGGCGCCACCACCTCGAAGTTCACGATCGCGCTCCGAAGCCCAGCGGGATGGAGCGTCGCGACGAGTGCGTTCTGCATGACCGTCGGCGGTGCGTTCGTGACGTCGGCGAAGAGCGCGAACAGACGCGAGGCCCCCGAGTTCATCCGGACGATGTTCCAGGCGCGGTCGCACGCGATCGCGCCGTTCGGTTCAATCCCGTCGAGAACGAGGTCGATCGCGCGACGGAGGGACGCGGCCTCCGGCGCCTCGAGCGGGACATCGCGGAAAGCGGCGACGAACCCGGCGGCCTCGAGGAGACCATTCCGGTCGCGTAGCGGCAGATCGAGGGTCGCCCCCAACAGCAAGACCATTGCCTGACTGGGAGACGCCCGTCCCGTCTCGAGGCAGCTCAGATGGCGGGGCGAGATCTCCGCTTCGTGAGCGAGTCGTTCCTGACTGAGTCCGCGCGCAGTGCGAAGGCGGCGGAGCAGGGGACCAAAAGGCGACGTTTGGGGCGTCACATCTCGAGACTACCCGTTCGATGTCTGGGCGCCATGACCTCGGAGGTCATGGTCGTCATGACCGCTTCGGCCCACTGTGCTCGCATGAAAAAGCACCTCGTCTCCGTGACGCTCGTTGGCTTCCTTGCGTACAGCTCATGGGTGGTGGTCCGTTACGGCTACCTCGGCTTCTTGAGCCTCGCTTTCCGTGAGCCTTGGGCGATGCAGATGTTGCTCGACCTCTCGATCGCGCTCTTCCTCGTGGGAGCTTGGATGCGTCGGGATGCACGCGAGCGCTCGCTTCCGGTCGTGCCTTACCTCGCGCTCCTCCCGCTGGTCGGAGCGATCGGCGCGCTCGCCTACCTCGTTCACCGAACCGTAGTCGACTCGAGCTCGACGAAGGCTCCCGTGCCCTGACGAGAGACATACGGAGCTGAGCGTGAGCTACACGTCGACCCTCCGCTGCCGGTCCAGGGCTCGTGTTCGTCGATCGCCCTGCGAGTGCTGCTGACACCGATGACTCGCGCGCGGCTCAGCGGAGCGAACGATCCGGCAAAGCAGCACGCCGTCAGCTATCATCCGCCCCGCCGGCGAACGCTCACGTTCGCTTCGGCCGGGGAGGTTGGCATGGCGATGACCCGTAAGCAGTTTCTGCAGAGCGCAGCGGCCCTCGCGACCACGGGGCTGTTCGCGTGCATCGGCGACGACCCCGCGGGCGGGGGATCGAACACCTCGAGCACCGGCGGCTCGCGCGGAGAAGGCGAAAGCGACGGCGGCGGCTCGACCACGAGCGGCGGTGATTCCGGTGCGGGCGACGGCGATTCCGGTGCGGGCGATGCCGGCGTCGGCGGCGGCGATGCCGGCGGAGACGGCGGCGGTGGCGGTGGCGGTGGTCCGCGGTGCCTCGACAACGGCACGAACGTCGCCATCGGCAACAACCATGGGCACGCGCTGGTCGTCTCGAAGCAAGACGTCGCCGACGCCGCGGACAAGACCTACAGCATTCTCGGCGGCGCCGGGCACTCCCACGAGGTCACGCTCACGGCCGCGCACTTCGCTCAGCTCGCGCAGAACCAGTCGGTCACGGTCGCCTCCACCACCGACGCGGGCCACTCCCACACGATCACCGTGACCTGCGTCTGAAGGCGCAGAGTCGAGTGTCGTCGACGAAGAGGAGGAACGCGGGGTGCCCGTGGCGGCGTGCCGTCGTGGAAGGTGGCTGCACGTAGCTAGCGTTGCGGGGCGCACGGTATGCTCCGCGCTCCAAATGACGGCAGATAATCTGATCGCGCAGGGCCAAAGGCATGAGCAGAACCGCGAGTTCGCCGCGGCAGCGGAGAGCTACCTGCGCGCGTTCGAGCTCGCGCCGACCGATGGTCGGCTCCCGTGGGAAGCCGCGCGGCTGTACCTCTACTTCGTCCCGGACGCGGCCCTCGCGGTGCGGTGGTTCGAGGCGGCGCTGCCGCTGCTCGACAACCCGTTCATGGCGCGTGACACGCGGTACCACCTGGGGCTGGCGCACACGTTCCTCTCGGACGATGCGCGGGCGGCGGTGCGGTTCGAGGAGGTGCTCGCAGACACGCCCTCTCACGTGCTGGCATGCATCGAGCTCGGCAAGCTCCTCACGCGGCGGGGCGACCACGCGCGGGCGAAGGACCTGCTGCAGCAGGCGGTGCTGCACAACAACATGCGCTCGACGCTGCCCGAGATGTTCCCCGACGGACAGAAGGGGAGCGGGCACGCACACGCGCTCGCTTGGATGAACCTCGGCCGCCTTGCGCTCGTCGCGGGCGACGACGAAGCGCTTGGACAGACCGCGGTCACTCATCTGCTCGAGGACCTCGACGACCACGCGCGGGGCATGACGCTCGCGAACGAGGCGCGCGCCGCGGGCAAGCCACACTCGGCCATCGTCGCCCTCGACGGCCTGCTCGCCCGCTACCCGGATCACGAGAACGGCGGCGAGCTCTGGTTCGCGATTGCCCTCGACGACCTGAAGCGGCTCGACGAGGTCGTCGAGATGGCCACCTCGATCGCCGCCGATGACCCCGACTGGGCCGCGCGCATGGTCTCCGAGGTCCTGCGGCGCGACTCCGCGCACCCCGCCGCGCTTGCCTTCCGCCCGGCGGCACACCCGTCGTAGTCGCGCCCGAGTCGACATCTGCAGATCCGCGCAGCCTTGGTCGCGGGCCGGCGTGGAAGAGGGCTCGCAGTCGGCACGGACGAAAGGGGCGGGGAGCGTTCAACCGCTGCGCCAGGCAGGAAGACATCGATTGCCGACGCGCGGATCTGTCACGCTCGCAGCGCACCTCGCTCGGCACATTCAGCCAGACGTGCCTTGTGCTGCTCCGGCTGACGACTGCTCGACGCTGCTCCGGTGCATTTGTCACCCGAATCGTCGCTCTCTTGCGGTCCACGCCGGAGTCGATACGGTTGGAGCGTGGGGAATCTCCAGCCTTATCGGCTGTCTGCTCGTGCGACGCGGGCGCGCGACGTCGTCCCGAGGAGCGTCGCGATCGGACTCCGCGTGGCGACCTGGGGCTTCGCGACCGGCGCTTTCATGTGGATCGTCGCTCGTGCAGTCATCCTCTTCGATTGGTCGCAGCGCGCCTCCGACTATGTCGAGTCGCTCTACGTGTGGACGGTCGACGCGGCGTTCATCGTCGCCGCTGCTCTATGCGCCTGGCGGCCAATCCCGGGCACCCGTTCGCACGTCTTCGCGCGGGTTGCGGTCGTTGGGTGGCTCGTCGCGGTCGTCGCGGGATGGTGGCCGAGCCACACGATCACGCACTACGACGAGTGCGGGCTCGTGCGGGACGTGGTGAGGGATCCCCCGGGGCTGCTCGCAGTGTCGTCGATTGGGCGCCTGCTCCTGTTCCTCTCGCTCGCCGGAAGCGTTCTCGCATCGGGGCGACGGTTCGCGTTGCCACGCTGGACGCCGGTCATCGCTGCGGGGCTCGGAGCGACCTTGACGAACGTGGGGTTCGACGAGCTCCTGTCTCGAGCCGCCTTCAGTCCCGCTCATCTCCCGACGTACACGCTGGCGCTCACCGAGCTCGTCATGCTCATCGCCTTCACCGCGGCCTTTACGACGGCGGCGTTTGCCCTGCGGAGGCGCCCATTCCTCGATGAGGAAGCGGTTCTCTCGACTCCTGCGCCGGGGACGCCGAACGCGAGCGACGCCCGCGCCTTTGCCTACTGGCGGGCATCGATCAGCGCAGTGCTCGCTTTCACGTTCGCCTTCGCGAGTCTTGCGGGCGAAGCGCTCGGCTTCGTCCCGTCGCTCGCGGGTTGGGGCTCGAGCCGATCGATCGTGTTTGCACTCGGTCTGGTGGTGTTCCTCGTCCTCGTCGAGCGCGCGCGCCGTCGACATGCGGAGGCGAGCTCGTTCGCGCTGACGATCGGCTCGGGGGTCGCCGCTCTCTTCGGGGCAGCGTCCGTCTACGCCACGTTGGGGGCACGGCCGCTCATCCTTCGTGAGATGAGCCTGGTGACCACCGCCTTTACGCTGGGCGGGATTGCGCTCCTCCTTCCGAATATTCCCGCGGTTGGGCGCGAGGTCGCGAAGGTGAAGGGGGCGCTCTATCTCGGCGCATTGTTCTTGGCCCTGTCCGCCGGCGCCAAGCTGTCCGCAGCCTCACGATCGAGTGCGCCCGAGCGGACCGAGCCGTGGATCAACGGCGAAACGATTCTGCTGCTCGCGGCCTTTTTCTTCGTGACGCTCGCGGTTCATCTCACGCGTCCGATCGAACGCGAGGCTTTGATCGCGGAAGCGCTTGCGAGTGAGCAGTCGGAGCACGCGGGCGACGACGACTACTAGCCTAGAGCCGCGGTCCCCGCGGTCGGGCGCCTGCCAACGCTCCTGGCCTTCGCTTTGCGTTCACGTCGGTGGCAGAACGGTGAAACGAGGAAGAGTCGACGTCCTCCACGCGTGAACCGCTCATCTGCGGTGCGCGCGAACCCGCACGCTCGACGTCGGAAAGAGGCGACCTCATGCGAGTCGAACGAAGCCGTCGCGATCTCGAAACGGCCAACCGGGTTCGTCGGACCGTCGCCGACAGCGCGCGACTGCCGGCGCCGTTGACGGTCGAAGCCGCCGTGAGCGGGGTCATGTGCGTGCTCTCCGAGCGCCTCACGGCGGGGGAGGCGACCGATCTCTTCAGCAGCGTACCGCTGGCCATCGCTTCGATGTTCTCGCGCTGCGAGCTCCATCGCAAGTTCATGCCGACGAGCAAGATGGACCGGGCCGAGCTCTTGACGAGGGTTGCCGACCACCTCGGTGTGACGCCCGCGCACGCCGAGCTCGTCTGCTCGGCAGTCTTCACGGCCGTTCGCGCCGAGCTGCCTGCGGATGTCGTCATGACCGTTGCCGCTCAGCTTCCGCACGGGATCAAGGAGCTCTGGTTGGGGCCCCCGACCTCTGCGCCCGACCTCGACGTCGAGATCCCTCCCGAGGAGGCGCGGCACGCGATGGAGAGCGATCTCACACGACGAGCGAAGCTCCCGCCTCACGTGACGCCGGACGCGGCCTTCGCGGCCGTTATGTGCTGTTTCGCACGGAGGCTGAGCGGCGGCGAGACCCGGCACGTCGTGCTCGGGCTACCAGCGAGCCTCCGCGCGCTCATCGAGCGATGTTCCGTGCATCGCGAACGCCCCGCGATCTTCGGTCGGGACGAGCTGATTCGCGAGGTCGGCGACCACCTGATCATCACGGACCCGGACGACATCGAACGCATTCTCCTCGAGGTCCTGAGGAGCGCGAAGCGCGTCTTGCCTCAGAAGACGATCGCCGAGGTCGGCTCGCAGCTGCCGCTGGACCTCCGCGAGCTCTGGACGAAGGCGTTGCCTCCGCACGAAGCCTGACGCGGGCATCGAGAGCCTCCGCGAAGACGGTCTCCCGAGACGATACGAGCCGCTTCGAAGGCATCGATTCGCGAGGCGCCTCTGCACCGCCGATTGCGCGCGCCGATCGCTCTCGCAACTGACCCCTCGCCGCGCTTGTTGAACGGCTCCCCAGTCGACGTGGAGCTTGGCGCGACGGAACGCGGCGATGACCGATGGACCACGACCGCTGGCGGCGAATCTAGCGGTCGACTAAGAGCTCGCCTCGAGGAACGGCCGGGCATGGGTAACGAGTTCAAAGGACAGGCGGCGCACTCCGCGGAGCACTTCGGCGACACTCGTGACCACTGGTGGAACCGCGACTTCCTCCAGCTCATCGCGAAGCGGTGGAACCTCGACGCCGTCCGCGACGTGCTCGACGTAGGTTGCGGCGTTGGGCACTGGGGCATGTTGCTGGCATCGGTCATGCCTGAGCACGTTCGTGTCACGGGCATCGATCGGGAGACAATCTGGGTCGAGCAGGCGACCGCGCGAGCGCTTGCCCGCGGGCTCGCGAAGCGCTTCGCGTATCAGCAGGGAGAAGCGCAGCGCCTTCCGTTCCCTGATGACTCGTTCGATCTCACGACATGCCAGACGGTGCTCATCCACCTGCCCGATCCGAGCGCCGCTATCGCCGAGATGCTACGCGTGACCAGGCCGGGCGGGCTCGTCATGGTCGCGGAGCCTAATAACCTCACCGAGTCGCTGCTCCTCGACTCCATCTCGAACCAGGCAAGCATCGACGAGATCGTGGAGCTCGTACGCTTCCAGCTGACGTGTGAGCGGGGCAAGGCCGCGCTCGGTGAAGGCGACAACTCCGTGGGCGATCGCGTGCCGGGACTCTTCGTTGCGCAGGGGCTGGCCAACGTCGAGGTGTACGTGAATGACAAGGCCATTGCAGTGTTCCCGCCGTATGCCTCGCCCGAGCAGCGCGCATTCACCGAAGACGCGCGCGACCGCATGGGGCGGCGCCTCTGGAACTGGAGCGAGGACGAGGCGCGCCGAGTCTTCCTTGCGGGCGGCGGCGCTCCAGGCGACTTCGCCGTCCACTTCGCGCGCGCGCTCGCCTCGCGTGAGCGCATCGTACGCGGCCTGGACGACGCGGCGTACCACGGGATCATCGGTGGCGCGTTTTACCTCGTCGCGGGCCGAAAGCCCGCTCGCGCGGACTAGGTCTATCCGCCGTTCTTCCCCAATCCGGCAAAGCCGTCAGCCGTCGCGCAGTCACGGGATGGACGCGTCCTCTTGCATGTCAGTCGGAGCGCCGCTCAGGCTCCACGCTGCGCGGATGCAGGGAGGAGCCTGACCACGAGCGCGAGGAGGGCTGCCGTCGCGCCGAGGAGCATCACGCTGCGGGGGCCATACTCGGCGAAGAGGCGGGTCGCGATCGCGGAGCCGGCTGCCATGCCCACGAACATCGCGCTCACGAGGACGGCGTTGAGGCGGCTCCGCGCCGCCGGGTCGAGCGCATAGACGATGCTCTGGTGCGCGATGAGCGCGCCGTGGACGCCGAGATCGAAGAGCAGCGTCATCGCGACGAGGAGCGCGATCGAGCCCGGCGCCGCGGCCATCGCGAGGAACGACAGGGCGACGAGCAGGCTCCCCGCGCGGACGATGCTCTCGGGCCCCCGTCGGTCCGCGAGCGAGCCTGCGAGCGGGGCCACGAGCGCGCCTGCGGCCCCAGCGAGCCCGAACGCGCCCGCAACGGCGCTGCCGTAGTGGAACGGGGGCTTCGCGAGGACGAGCGCGAGCGTCGACCAGAAGCCGCTGAACGCGACGCTGAGGAGAGCCTGCGCGAGGGCAGCCCGCCGGAGTGGCGCAAACCTCACAGCCAGCCCCGCGATCGAGCGCAGGAGCGCGCCGTAGCTCTCGCCGGACGCGCGAGGCATCGACGGAAGCTTCCTCGAGGCGATCGCGACGAGGCCGGCGACCGCCACGGATGCGCCGAGATACATGGTGCGCCATCCGAAGGCGCTGCCCACGATGCCGCTCACGACGCGCGAGAGCAGGATTCCGAGGAGGAGGCCGGTCATCGCCGTCCCCACGGTCTTGCCTCGTGCCTCCGGAGCCGCGAGCGCGGCGGCTGCCGGGACGAAGTCTTGTGCGGTGGTGGCGAGGAGCCCGATGGCCAGGCTCGCGGCACCGAGGAGGTGAATCGAAGGCGCGACGCCGGCCAACGCGAGCACGACCGCCAGCGCCGACCCTTTCACGAGGATCACGCGGCGGAGGTCGAGGCGATCGCCGAGCGGGGCGAAGAGAAAGATGCCAGCCGCGTATCCGACCTGCGTCAGCGTCGGCAGCATGCCGGAGGCGGCCGGCGACACCGCGAGGTCGTGCGCGATGCGATCGAGGAGCGGCTGGTTGTAGTAGAGGCTCGCGACCGAGATCCCCGCGCCGGCGGCGAGGAGCGCGACATGGGAGGGCGTCTCGGTCGCGCGTCTCGATGGGACGGCGGGGAGTGCGTGCAGCGTGGTCATGGACGTCATCGTGCCGAGCCCCGAGCGCGATCGGTAGCCGTATGAGCCGTCTAGCCGTTATACGTATGGCGTATGAATGCCAAGGGTGACCGGCTCGCGCTCGCGGAGACGTTCGTGCGAATCGTGGAGGCCGGCAGCCTCTCTGCTGCGGCCTTGCAGCTCGCCACCACCCAGCCGACGATCAGTCGGCGCCTTCGAGTACTCGAGAGCTCGCTCGGTGCTCCTCTCCTCCTGCGGACGACGCACTCGATGCAGCTCACTCCCGCCGGTGAACGCTACTTCGCGCGCGCCCGCGATCTCCTTGCGGAGTGGCAAGCGTTCGAGGCCGAGCTCCGCGGGGGCGATGAAGTCGTCCACGGCACGCTACGCGTCGTCGCTCCGCACGCGTTCGGGCAGCAGCAGCTCATGGGACCGGTGACGGAGTATCTCGCGCGCCATCCTCGGATGACCGTGGAGTGGCTCCTCGACGACAAGCCGCTCCGCCTGGTCGAGGAAGGGATCGACTGCATCATCCGCGTAGGCGCGCCGGAGGGTGAGTCACTCGTCGCGCGAAAGCTCGGCGAGGTGAAGCGCGTCGTCGTCGCCGCGCCCGGTCTCGTTCGTCGTCCCGTCGTGCGCCCGGCCCAGCTGGAGGCGCTCCCCTGGGCCGCGTTGGGCACCTTCTATCGCAACCGGCTTCGGCTCGAGCGCGATGGCCGTGCGACGACGATCAAGCTCCAGCCTCGCTTCGTGACGGATAGCCTCTTCGCGCTTCGCAACGCGGCGCTGGCTGGTATCGGCGCGGCGGTCGTCTCGACGTGGATCGTGCGCGAGGAGCTTGCCGCGGGCACGCTCGAGCATCTCCTCCCGCGCTGGGAGGCTCCGTCCTTGCCGCTCTACATCGCGTATCCGCGCGCGCGGTTCTACCCGGCCAAGCTGCGGCACTTCGTGGAGATCGTGCGAGCGGCGCTCGGGCAGGGGAGCGCGATGACGGGAATCGTCGCGGCGCGCTGACGGTCGCCGCAAGGGCGATGCCGTTCCAGCTTTTCGTCGATCGCCATCCAGGTGGAATCGACGACCCCTCGGCACGCGAGCTCAGGGCGCCGCGCTTCTCGAAAAGACGGCTTTGCGCGAGGAATCGAGGCTGTCGACGAGGGCGTCGATGTCTTGCTCGCGCGTGTTCGGGCTGGTCACGCAGGCGCGCAGCACGCGAGTGCCGGAGGAGAAGCGGACGAGCGTGATCCAGCCCGCGCCGCGCGCGTCGACCTCGCGTGCGATTGCGGCGAGGCGATCCGGCCGTGCACCGTCCTCGTGCGTCGCATCTACGAAGCAAACGACGGGAAGCGGCGTGTCGTTTACCACCGACCATCCGCGTTCGCCGAGCGCACGACGCAGCCGGTCGCCGAGCGCGACCTGCCGAGCGAGCATCTCCGCGACTCCCGACCATCCGAGTGACGCGAGCACGGCGTACGTCGGTGCGCCGATGAAGCGCCGCGACCACATCGTGGAACGCGCGTAGGGGTCGCGTGAAGCATCCCGCGGCATGTAGCCGGCTTGCTCGTGGAAGGCGGACGCGAGCGCGCGTGGATGCCTCGTCAGGAGCATGCCCGCCCCGAGCGGGACGGCGAGCGTCTTGTGAGGGTCGAACGTGATCGAGTCCGCGCGTGCGGAGCCCTCGAGCACGGAGGCGAGCTCCGGGACGAAGGCCGCGAGCCCGCCCCATGCCGCGTCGAGGTGGAGCCAGAGTCCGGCGCGCTCCGCGATGGCGGCGATCTCCGGGATGGGATCGATGGTGCCGGCAGAGGTGGCTCCCGCGGTCGCGACGACGAGGAACGGGATCGCGCCTCGTGCGCGGTCACGCGCGATCGCTTCGCCGAGCGCTCCTGGCTTCATTCGGAGCTTCCGGTCGACCGGCACGATGCGTACGCCGTCGCTTCCGAGCCCTGCGAGCCTCGCCGCCCGCGCGGCGGTCGCGTGACCTTCGTTCGAAACATAGAGGACGGGGTCCCCCGCGAGCGCGCGCAGGCCTCGCTGAGCGATCTCCGGGAATGCGCGCGCGAGGGCGAGGGCGAGCGCCATTGCGTTCGCCTCCGCGCCGCCGGATGTGAAGGTGCCGTCCGCCGTGGCGGGCGCGTAGCCGAAGCGGCTGGCGAGCGCGCGTACCGTGAGGTCCTCGACATCGACGGCGAACTGCGCGTGGCTCCGCGTCGCGAGCTGCGGGTTCGCCTCGGTCGCAATCGCAGAAGCGCGAAGGGCGATCTCCGAGGGCGCCGTGGTGAAGTGCCCGAAGTACCGCGGTGAGGCTGTCGACACGGTGCCTTCGCGGAGTCCGGCAGCGAGCGCGGCAAGCACGGTCTCGGACGCACGCGGGACCGCGAACGGATCGTCGTCGGTGCGCGGCTCGGGCGGCATGCCCGTCTGCGCGTCACGGTCGAGCTCGTGGTCCTCCATCCGCGCCACGATAGCGCGCGTCGCGTCCCGCGATGAGCGTCACGAACGCGAAGCGGCCCGAAGCGCCACGAGCAGCGGTCGAGGCGCGGGAATCCGATCGTGTGGCGCGACCGAGGGGAACCCGCCGACGGCGGTCCCGCGACGTCCGTGTCGCGCGCGTAATGGGCCGCATACGCGAAGGGCGCGGCACGCGCTTCCCGCCGTCACCGCTGCCGACGAGGCTCGGCACCAACGAAGTGTGTGTGCGTGGACGCGTGACGTTTCGGATGCGAGGATCCCCGCGCCACGTCGCTTGCCACACGAGGCGTCGTGGTGCTCCGGCTCGAGAGGGGCGTCTACTGCTCAAAGGGAACAGCGGTACAGCAAAGGGAGCATTCGGTGAGCTCTCTCGCTGCCTTGTGCGTTCCATCCTCGTGAACAAAGGACGGTTGATGTGATTCTGCGATGCGTCAAGATCCTGACAGTGGCTTCCATCGCCGTATGGGTGAGCCTGATCGCGATTGGAAACCTCACCGATTACGGTTCGAACTTCATGTACGTCAGCCACGTGATGAGCATGGACACCACGTTTCCAGGCAGCCGGCTGACCTACCGAGCCATTACAAGCCCCATCCTTCACCACGTTGCCTATTGGTTGATCATTTTGGTGGAACTGGGCATTGCGGGCTTGTGCTGGTGGGCCACGGTGGCCATGTTTCGCGCCCGGACCAGCCCGGTCGCCTTTCACGCGGCCAAAGGCATGGCCACAGCCGGCTACGGTTTGGCCCTTGCCTTGTGGGTCATCGGGTTCATGGCGATTGGCGGTGAGTGGTTCGCGATGTGGCAGTCAGCTACGTGGAATGGTCAAAACGCGGCCTTTCAGCTTGCCGCAGTCGTTGCGATGTAACCGTCCGGGGATCGGCCTGAACGGCAGATCTCGCCGGCAGCGCCGAGGTCAGGCGTCGAAGAGCGACGTTTCGTTCGGGTCAGCCGGCTTGGGCGGCGGCTTCCAGCGGTCCGGCAGCAGCTCGGCGTAGTTGGCGTCGGCGGTCTTGTCGATCCGGTCGAGGACGTCGGCGAGGTATTCGACGGGATTCACGCCGACGCGGGTGCACGAGACGACCAGCGAATAGAGAAGCGCGAGCTCTTTGCCGGCCTCCTCGCTGTGGACGAAGAGAAAGTTCTTCCTCCCGAGGGCCACAACACGGAGGGCATTTTCAGCTCGGTTGTTGTCCAGCGGGATGCGAGGGTCGCGGAGCGCGCGGGCGAGCTCGCGCTGGTTGCTCCAGGTGTAGCGCGCCGCGCGACCGAGCAAGGTTTTCGGTCCGTGCATGCGGCGAAGCTCGCGCGCGAGGCGCAGAAGGCGGACGAAGAACGCACGCGTGTAGTCGCGCCGGAGCGCGAGATGCTCGGGTGTGCCGACGACGCCTCGCCGCTCGGCCTCGTACTCGACGGCGTACATCGCGCCGATGATGATGAGCGCATCCTTCGCTTCGGCGACGTCCCCAGCTTCGAAGAACTTCCGCCGTGCGTGCGCGAGACATCCACATCGGAATCGGGCGCCCTTCTTTGCGAGCGGGTCGTACCCGCGATAGTCGTCGCAGAGCACCGCGCCCGATGAGTCGCCGAGGACGCTGATGGGAACGTCGCCGCCGCGCGAGAGCGCAAACATGTAGCCCGTCAGGCTTCGACCAACGAAGGCCCAGATGAACGCCTTCGACTTCTGCTTCGTCATCGTGAAGGACGTCTCGTCGACGTGGACGAGGAAGTCGTTCTTGATCGCGTCGAAGAGCGGAGCGCGGAGCGGCTCGAGCTTCTGTCCAGCACGCCGAAACAGGTCGTTCATCGTGCTGCGCGCGACGGGCATGCCGAGTCGCGCGAACGACTGCTCGAGGCGATAGAGCGGCGTGACGATGAGGCACTTCGAGACGACGAGGTGCGCGACGAAGCTGGCGTCGTAGCGCGTCTTCTCCGCCCAGCGCTCCGGCGCGGGCGCAGTGATCACGCACCCTCCGCACCGGCACGCGATCACCTCGCGCGTGCGGATCACGCGTCGAAAGTAGCCGGGAACGTAGGAGTAGATCTCAGCAGGCCTCCCCGTGCCGACGGAGCGGAAGTTGGTGCCGCCGCACAGATGACACTTCTTGAGCCGGTCGGGAACGGGCTCGGTCTTCTCCTCGGTGACGACCTTCTCAGCGCGAAGAAGCGCCTGCTCCGTGCGCCGCTCCGCGATCTCCTCCGGCGTCCGTGGCGGGCGCGGAACTTTGGGCATCTTGCCCATCTTCTCGGTGCGCCGTGCGAAGGCTCGCTTGAGCACCTCGAGCTCGGCCTGCAAGGCATCGACCTTGGTGCCAAGGTGCTCGGCGTACTCGCGCCAGGCGCAGCCGTGGTCGTTGTCGTCGGGAGGCGGAACCAACAACCAGCTTTGATCATGCGCGTCGCCGAATGTCGATCCCCTTTGAAGCGTCGCCGGTCGTCTTTGCCGGTTGCCACATCGGCGTGCGTCGGACGAGGCGCAGGTCGACCCCGTCGAGCAACATCGTCAGCGAGGCCGCATCGAGCGCGATCTGCGACGCGCCCTCGGGGATGCGTGGCATCGAGAAGCGGCCCTTCTCGAGGCGCTTGTAATAGACAACGAAGCCGCCAGCGCTGAAGAACAGGATCTTCACGCGATCCATGCGGCGGCCGAAGAAGACGAACAGCGTGCCGCTGTAGGGATCGACCCTCCAGAGCGACTGCACGAGCGAAACGAGTCCATCGTGCCCGCGCCGGAGATCGACCGGTGCAGTCGCGAGCACGATCTCGACGCCCGGACCGAGGCTCAGCACGCCCGTGCCGACGCGGCGACGAGCGCGGCGAGATGCTCTGCCGTCACGGCGCCGCGCATCGTCATGCGCGTCGGCCCAACCTCGACGACGAGCTCGACATCGGTGCTAGCCGCGGCGACGCGCACTGGCGACGGTGACACGACGACGGGTAGCAATCTCGTCGCCGCCCGCTCCGTCTTGCGCTCACGGCGACGGAGCTCGGAACGCCACCAGAGCAGCGTCTTGGGCCTCACTCCGTACCGCCGAGCGATGCCATCCGCGTCACCGCTCTGCGCAAGCTCTTCGATCCGCTCAGCCCACCACTCCGCGCCATGTCTCGACATGTGCGCACTCAAACATCACGACCACCGAACGCGCACGGCGTCGATCTCCGTACGGATACGTTGCGATGTTCATGATCTTTCTGCACGTGCCCGAGGAGCAGCTTGGGCAAGCTGATCTGGCTACCCAAGTCGGTGCCAAGTTGCCGATCGCCGTGCAATCAGCTCCGGAAAGTGGGCAAGTCGACGTTGGTCGTTCGCCCAGTTAGTGTGCTTCAATCCAGGATTGTGGCGAGCTCCCGTCAAGCCAGGTTGGCTTGATATCGTGTGGCCGCACGCTCGTGGAGGCGCTCCGGTCGTCCGTCAGCCTCGCGCCGGCAGCGGAGGCCTTTGAGGCGCTCGACGCCGACTATGCGAAGCTTCCGGACGAGGCCCTCCGCCCATCAATCGTCGACATCCCGCGTGCCGTTGCTGTGGTCCTCGGTGCGGAGCGGCGGGTGCAGTCGCTCCTCGCCGCGATGGAGGCCGCGCCAAGAGCCCGCCGAAAGCACGCGACTTCGCCCGCGACTTCTCGCCTTCCCGATCGCGGCCATCTCGTTCGTGGCGCTCGGCTGCGCCGCGAAGATCGACGTGAATGCCCAGCGGCAGGCGAACCAGTCTTCGGCCGAAGCGGACGACGTCGCTCCGGTCGCGCTCCCCGACGAGCGCGGGTTGCTCAGCGGCGGTTACGGACACGTCTGCGCGGTGAAAGCCGACGGCACCCTCGCGTGCTGGGGCTGTGACCGTGCGCTGCTGGGGGACGGCCCGCAAGCTCGCCTGACGCCGCCGGAGGGCTCGTTCCGGGGCCTCACCGTCGGCTACGACCACGCATGCGGCGCCCGCGACGATGGGACTGTTGTTTGCTGGGGGCACCCGAGGGTTACGGCGCCCGATGGTCTGCGACTCTTCATTCCGTAGACCACCGAAGCAGCGCTGCTACGGCGCACGCTTTAAGCTGTCGTCATGCACCTCGAGGGTTCGTGTCATTGCCGTCGCGTCTCCTTCTCGTGCGAGGCGTACGCTCCCGTGCCGTATCAGCGCTGCTATTGCTCGATCTGTCGCAAGACGGGCGGCGGCGGCGGCTACGCCATCAATCTCGGCGCTTGGAAGAAGTCGCTCGAGGTGAAGGGCCGCGAGAATCTCGGCGTCTACCGCGCACGCATCGAAGAGAAGGGCCGCGTTCGCACGAGCACGGGACGCCGGCACTTCTGCAAGCGCTGCGGGAGCGCGCTCTGGCTATATGATCCCGAGTGGCCGGATCTCGTGCATCCGTTCGCGTCGGCGATCGACACGCCGCTCCCACCACCGCCCGAGCGCGTGCACATCTGCCTCGACTTCAAGGCACCGTGGGTGCAGCCGCGACGCGGCAAGCATGACCCGCACTACGCACGCTTCTCGAAGGAGTCCCTCGAGGATTGGCATCGCCGTCACGGACTCCTCGACGAGTGACGGGCGTGATGAGCACGCCCGGTCGCGACGACGAGGAACGGGATGGGCGTACCCATCCGCAGGTCACGGTCGCGGTCGTCGTCCACATGCGGAGCCCACCACAGCGCGCGCATGCGAGTGTCGGGCGTCGAGCAATGTCGATGAGCAGTCAGACTACAGCTTGAGTTGGATTCGAGCCCGATGTGACGCGCGGCTCGGTCGGCGAGCCCGTCGTCCGCGCCTTGTGCCGACCTCTGCGCCGCGATAAGCCACTGCTTCCTCGATGCGGAAGACACCGGCGGAGCGTCGTGCGTTCGTGCTCGAGCAGACGCAGCTAGCGGGGGTGCCGCTCGTGCCGGAGCTCCGCGTGTACCAGGCGCGCGCCGTGAACGCGGTCTGGTTCGAGACCGCGCGGTGGCTCGAGCGTGACGATGCGGACGTGCCGTTCTGGTGTGTGCCGTGGGCGGGCGGCCAGGCGCTCGCGCGCTATCTCCTTGATCATCCGGAGCTCGTCCGTGGCGCGCGCGTTCTCGACTTTGCGTGTGGCGGTGGCGTTGTTGGCATCGCGGCGGCGCGCGTTGGCGCGCGCGTCTGCGCGGTGGACATCGATCCGCTCGCGCGCACGGCGACCGAGCTCGCCGCGGAGGCGAACGGGGTGACGCTCGAGGTGACGACGCGCGACGTCGTGGGCGCTCCGCTCCCGGACGTCGATGTCCTGCTCGCGGGCGACGTCTGGTACGAGCGCGCGCCTGCCGCGCGGTTCCGGCGGTGGTTCGAGCGCCTCGCGGGGCGTGGGCTCACGATCCTAACGAGCGACGCCGGCCGCCACTACGCACCGCGACGGGCTCGCGAGCTCGCGCGGTACGAGGTGCCGACGCCATTCGATCTCGAGGCAGCGGCTACGCGAATGACGCGCGTACTGGCGATCGAGCCTCCAGCGCCGGTCCCATCCCACGACGACGTGCCCGACCCGGCACCGTCGTGCCAGAACGGGTAGGGGACGACGACGAAGACCGTGATTGCGTGGAGCGTTCCGATCGCGCCGGGCCTGATGGTCGCTGCTCGCCGTGAGGGCTGCGATGGCGTCGAACCCGATGTGCGGGATGACGCCGTAGCGATCGGATCGCGACGGCACTCGCGCAAGCGCGAGCATGAACCGGGCGCGGAACACGCTCGTCGTCCCGCGCCGGGTGTGCCACCGTGGTCCTGCAATGGCTCGACTCGACCCTCACTCCTACGCCGACGATACGCAGCCCCGAACGAAGAGCTTCGACTGGCAGGCGAGCGTCGACTTTCCCGGGCGGGTACTCCACGCCGAGATCACGCTCCACTTCGAGGAGCCCGCCGCCGGTGGGCCGCTCGATCTCGACACACGCGCGCTGAGCATCGATGCGGTGCTCGACGCGAACGGTGCACCGCTGGAGCACACGCTCCACACCGCCGATCCGATCCTCGGTAGTCGGCTCGAGATCTCCGTGCCGTCGGGGGCGCGGTCGGTTCACATCCGCTATCGCACGTCGCCGGAGGCCTCGGCGCTTCAGTGGCTGACGCCGGAGCAGACGCTCGGCAAGCAGCACCCGTACCTCTTCTCCCAGTGCCAGGCGATCCACGCACGAAGCGTCATCCCTTGCCAGGACACGCCATCGATCCGGCAGACGTTCACTGCCTCGCTCGACGTACCGTCACAGCTGCGCGCCGTCATGGCGGCCGCCCCTCGGGCGCGTGAGGAGCGCGGAGATCGTGCGGTCGAGCGATTCGAGATGCCGCAGCCGATCCCGCCGTACCTCGTTGCACTCGCGGTGGGGGATCTCGCGTCGAAGGAACTCTCGCCGCGCTCGCGCGTGTGGGCCGAGCCCGCGCAGCTCGAGGCCGCCGCGTGGGAGTTCGAGCAGGTGGAGGATCACGTCCGCGCGGCCGAGGCGCTCTTCGGGCCGTACGACTGGGAGCGCTTCGACCTGCTCGTGATGCCTCCGTCGTTTCCCTACGGCGGGATGGAGAACCCGCGCCTCACGTTCCTCACTCCGTCGCTGCTCGCGGGCGATCGCAGCCTCGTGAACGTCCTCGCGCACGAGCTCGCTCATTCGTGGACCGGCAACCTGGTGACGAATGCCAACGCCGAGCACTTCTGGCTCAACGAGGGCTTCACGGTCTTCGCGGAGCGGCGCATCCTCGAGGCGCTCGAAGGACCCGAGATGGCCGGGCTGCACGCCGCGGTCGGCCATCAGAAGCTGCAGCAGGCGTTCGCGCAGCATGCGGAGCGACCCGAGCTCACCAAGCTGCGCACGCATCTCGCCGGGATCGATCCCGACGACGCGTTCAGCGTCGTGCCGTACGAGAAGGGCTACTTCTTCCTGAAGGCTCTCGAGGCGGCGGCCGGGCGCGAGGCCTTCGACACGCTCCTCTCGCGCTGGCTCGGCGCGCACCGCTTCGGCGCGGTAACGACGGACGACTTTCTCGCGCTGGTGGAGCGGGAGAGCCCCGGCCTCCTCGCAAAGGTCGACGCGAAGGCGTGGATCGATGCGCCCGGGCTGCCAAGGGCGTTCCGCAAGCCCGATTCGGCGCGCCTCGGCGCGGTGCTCGAGCTGGCCGGGCGTGTGCCGGCGGCCAATGAGACAGAGGGCTGGAGCGTGGCCGAGTGGGTGCTCTACCTCGACGCGATGCCGAGGCCCTCACCGCTCACCGTGTGCGAGGAGCTCGACAAGGCATACGCGCTGACGAATGCGAAGAACCCGGAGGTGCTCGTCAGCTGGCTGACCCTGGCATGCGAATCGGGCTACGCCGCGGTGCTCCCGCGCGTCGAGGCGGTGCTCGGTCAGACGGGGCGCATGAAGTACTTGAAGCCCCTCTACCGAGCGCTCGCCGGGCGCGCCGCGACGAAGCCGCTCGCGCAGAGCCTCTTCGCGAAGCTCCATGGGCAGTATCACCCGATTGCCCAGCAGGTAGTGCGCAGCGTCCTGAAGTGACGCGCGCGGACGGGCCAGCCCCACCGGCACGACCTCGCTCCGTGCCTACGGCGCCGTAGGCACGGACTCACCCGGCGACTGGATCGTGCATGAGCTCGAGCGTGCGCCTCTACGTGAGTCGCATGTGCTTTGGAGCAACGCGTCGGGATCGATCGACGCGTGCAGCCCCAACGTGCTCGGCGTCGGTTCGAGATGGCCGCGCGACGTTTGAGCGATCAAGTTTCCCCGCTCGGGACATTAGTCGGAGCACCGCCGGTGCATCCCGCGAAGGTCGACCTCAGCAGTTTGGCTGAGGTCGCTTGGTCGAGGTACGCGCGGTGAGGGAGGTTCGCTTCGAATGGCCTTGCACGTTTTGGTGACCGGCGGGAACCGTGGATTGGGACTCGAGCTCGTACGGCAGTACCTTGAGGCTGGTTGGAGCGTCACGGCGACGTGCCGGAGCCCGCACGAGTCCGATGCGCTGAAGGCCCTCGACGCACGCGTCGAGCAGCTCGACATGCGAGAGACGTCGAGCTTCCCCAGGTTTGCGGAGCGGCTCGCCGGAGCGCCCATTGATCTGCTCGTCAACAACGCGGGGGTCTACGGCGCGCGTGGGCCCGCGCAGGTCCTTCCTACGCTCGACGTCCCTTCGTGGCTCGATACGGTTCTCGTCAACGCGATCGCGCCGATCAAGCTGACGGAGGCGTTGCTGCCGAACCTACAAAATGCGGCCGCGCCGAAAGCCATCTTCATCTCGACGGACATGGCATCGTTCAGCGTCGACACGGGCGGGGGCGAGTACATCTACCGCTCGTCGAAGGCGGCGCTGAACAGTGCCGTACGGTTGCTGGCGATGGATCTCGTTCCGAAGGGCATCACCGTCGCTGCGCTTCATCCCGGGTGGGTTCACACGGACATGGGGGGGCCGAACGCACCTCTCTCTCCGCGGACCTCGGTCGAGGGAATGCGTGCCGTGATCGATCGACTGGCGTCGCCGTCTGGGCCGTCGTTCCTGAACTACGACGGTCGGCCGATCGGCTGGTGAACGTTCGTCGGGCGGTTCGCCCTCGGCCGGGAACCTCTCTGCGTCGGCTGCGCACGTAGACGAGCTTGTTGATGCACGGCCATCCGGCGCCCTGCGAGCTCGCCGCGGTTTGGTGGGTGTAGAGGCGCCCCTGGGTGGATGCACCGCGATCGTCTGGAGCTACTCGACCTCCTCTTGGCGCTCGATGGCGTGCTGCAGTCGCCGCGCTATCATCCAGAGGGCGACGCGCTCTTTCATTCCCTCCAGGTCTTCCAGCTCGCGCATCGCGAATCGAACGATCGGGAACTCTGGGCCGCGGCCCTCTTTCACGACGTGGGTAAAGCAATCGACGGACCGACCCATGACGAGATCGGCGCCGATCTCCTCGACGGGCTCGTCACGCCACGCGTCGTCTGGCTCGTACGTCATCATCTCGACCTGCTCCGTGAACCGCGCCGAACACGACGGCGTCATCACGGGACACCCGAGCTCGCCGATCTCGAGCGTCTCCGGCGCTGGGACCTTCGGGGCCGGTCTCCTCATGCCACGGTCCTCTCCCCCGAAGAGGCCATCACGATGATCCTCGACCCCGAACACGAGACCACCCCGTGTCTCACGCGTGGAACGCCACGCACACTCCATGGAAGGACGCTCGACGAATGCTGAAGCCCTCTCCGACAACCCCGAAGTAGACGACGCGGTTCGGCACGCGGTCGCGACCGTGCTCACGCCGAAGCAACGCGAGGCCGTCGAGCTCTTCTTCTTCGAAGGGTTCAGCCAATCCGAGATCGCGCGCCGACTCGGCGTTTCGCAGCAAGTGATCCAGAAGCGAATTTTCGGTGCTCAACGTCGCGGCGTCTTCGTCGGTGGCGCAGTGGCGAAGCTTCGCAAGGTGCTCGCGCCGCTCGCATCGCGAACGACGGGCGCGACCGCCTCCTCGTCATGAGCTGGGAGCGGTACGGCGGTCTCCGCGCGGCGATCGCGCAGCTGGCCGCCCAGATCATGTACGGCGAGGGCGTGAAGCAATACTTCACTGCCAAGCGGCTCGCCGCGAAGCGTCTCCTCGGAAGCTCGACGGCGCGCACGGTTCGCTATCGCCCTCGTGACCTTCCCTCGAACGGCGAAATAAAAGCCGCGCTCCTCGAGCTCGTCGAAGAGATCGAAGGAGACACCCGAACGCGGCGTCTGTTCGCGATGCGGATCGCGGCGCTCGAAGCAATGAAGGAGCTCGAGCCATTCTTCCCCCGTTTGATCGGATCCGTCGCGACGGGCCATGCCCGATCGGGCAGCGACGTCGACATCCACGTGTTCGCGAACGATCCCGAGGACGTCGTCGAGCATGTGAAGCGTCTCGGCTGGACCCACGAGGTTCAGCACGTGAACATCATGAAGCACGGACGCGTCATGGAGTTCGTTCACGTCCTCGTTCCCGACATCTTCCCGATCGAGCTCACCGTCTACGCGCCGCGAGAGCTTCGCATCCGACCGCGAAGCAGCACGGACGGGAAGCCCATCGTGCGCCTGAAGACGAGCGTGCTTCGTCGACTCATCGACCGCGAGCACCCGGAGGCCTGGGCGAGGTACCTCGAGACGGACGAGGTCCCTTCGTTCGAGGAGCTGTGTGACGGCGACGACGAGAGGGAGCCCGAAAGCGGGCAACCTCGCCTCGGCGAGGACGCGACCGGTGTGCTCGGGTTCGGCGACGAGTAGGCATCGTTTCGGGCATCCGTTGAACACCCCCCTCGGGAGTTATCGCCGGATGCCCTGTCGCGACGGCCGCGGCCACGCGCGATGAAGCTTCCTGTTCATGATGAACGGCGAGGTCGCAACAAGGACCGAGCGTGGAGCTGTCCACACGCTGCGCTGATCGATGAGCCGAACTGCTGCCGCCGTGTCGCGTGGACTCCCCGAGCATCGAGCTCGGCGACGAACTCCGAAACGCGATGGGATGGCGGCGTTCGGTAGCTTGGGTCGGCACCGGACGCTGCGTTGTATCGGATCACGCTCACGTGAAAGAGCTCCGGGCGCGAGCGCGACTTCACGAGCTGGGCGAGCTCCTCGAGATGATCTGCGGAGTCGTTGACACCTTCGATCAGCAAGTACGCGAGATAGACCTTCCGGCGCGTGGAGACGACGTGCTCATCGAGGATCGCGAGGTTCTCGCTGAGTGGGAAGCGCCGCTCGAGCGGAATGAGCTCGGCGCGCTGCTCGGCGAATGGCGAGTGGACGGAGAGCGTGATCGTCACCTGGGGGTGTTCTTTCGCGAGCCGTCTCAGATTCGGCGCGAAGCCCACGGTCGAGACCGTGATGCGCCGCGGAGAGAAGCCGCCATATCCGGGCGTCGTCAGCAGATCGAGCGCTGTAAAGGTATGAGGATTCGCCAAGGCTTCTCCCATCCCCATGAACGCGATGCTGTCTGCGAACGTCGGGATGACCTTCTGCCATCTCGGATGCACGACCTGGGCACAGATCTCGTCGGCGGTGAGGTTCTGGACGAGCCCGATCGCACCGGTCGCGCAGAAGGTGCAGGCGAGGCCGCACCCTGCCTGCGAGGACACGCAGATCGACGACCAGCCGGCTCGGTACCGAGACAGCACCGTCTCCACGCGCGCCCCTGAGCGCGTCTCGAAGAGGACCTTCTCTACCTGCTCCGCCTCCTCTACCGCGACGGGCGTGAGCGGAGCGACGTTCGGGCCGAAGCGTGCGGCGAGCGCCTGGCGAAGGGGCTCCGGGAGCTCCCGCAAGTCTTCGAAGGCCGTGCCCCGCTGCTGCAGAGAGAGAACGAGCTGTCGGTAGCGATAGTGCGGCGCTCCGATGTGCCCCAGATACTGGTGGATCTCGCGGAGGATCGTTCCAGGGGGCGGATGGGCAAGCACATTGACGAGCGATGAACGGTGCCGAGCAGTTTTCGATCGAGAAGCCGGACCCATGGGGTGCTCCATCTTTGGTGAGTGGTGAGACGTGACGTGACGACGGTTGGTCGAGCGACGCGTGTCGCTCGACCTCGAGGAGAGGGAACGGCGCCGACTCGCGCGAGCGTCGTCATCCGCGGCGCTAGCGCGCGCAGGAGACAGTCCTCCGGGAACGAATGACCAACCAAGCGCGCGAATGGGCGCTCGGGACGCAGGACGGAGGGGCGTCTAACGGTTGGGCATCGACGACGCGAAGGACGCGTCGGGATGGAAGATAGCACCGACGTGCGAGGAGGCCAGCGTCAGAAGGGGAGCGCACGCGCACACGCGCTCGTCAGGATGAACCTCCGCCGCCTGCGCTCGTCGCGGGCGCCGACGACGCGCCTGGACGAAGCGCGGATACGCATCGGCTCGAGGACCTCGAGGAGGAACGAGCTCTGGAGCTTCGCCAATCTTCTTCCGGAGCGAGATTAGCGAGGCCACGATCGGCTGTCTGCGTCGTGCGACGCGGGCGCGCGAACGCCGCTCTCGCGCGCAGCCGGCGTCTGCGGCATGCTGTGGTCCGCATGGCGAGGATCGCGGACTTTCGCTTCGACGAGACGACCTGGAAGGGCGCTCGGGACATGCAGCGTGCCGAGTGGAAGCTCTTGCTCGAAGAGCTGATCGACGACGGGGACTTCGACGAGGCGCTCGCAGGACGCTACCTGTTGGCCACCGCGACCGCCGGGGCGGTGCTCTTCGAGGCGCTCGACGAGGAGGGCGTGGTCGCGCATGCGGTTCGTCTCGACCTGAGCCCGCTCGCTGAACCGATCCGTGAGTACGCCAGCATCATCCGCCGGATGCATGTCAGCGAAGAGAGCTACAACACCGCGTTGTTCCGAGCCCTCGACACGGCGAAGAAGGTGGTGCACGACCGTGCCGCCGACATCCTCTCCCGGGCGATCGGAACGATCTCGACCGAGCCAGCCACGCTACGGCGGATCTTCTCGATCGTCTTCTCGCTCCGCGTCGATACGGCGAAGCTGCCCTGGGCGCATCGACACGGCTTTCGGTGACCGTTCCGAGCACCCGTCGAGCACGGGGACATTGCAGCTCTGCTGTGCCGAGCGGCCGGCGGAGGGCATCTCCGTCTCCTGGTTGCGCCCAGGCTCAGGGCTGCTTCGTCGTCTTCTCACACGTTCCGTTCACGCACACCGCGACGGTCATGCAGTCCATCGCGCAGGTGGACCGTGAGTAGCAGCTCGCGTTGGCCTCTCGACGCGCCGACCGCAGGCTCTCGGTGTCGCGAACCGCCTGGTCGTTCCCGCAGCAGTCGTGACACTTGACGATGGGGGCGACCAAGACGCAGTCGGTGTCGACAGAGCAGCTGCGATCGAAGACGCTCGGATCGAACGGACGGTCGTCGCTGCCGCCGGCACAAGCGACGACGACGCTCGCAAGCACGCCCACGAGAACCAGTGGTCGTTGGATGCGCGACGATACGTGAGGAGGGCGGAGGCACGACTTCACGCCCGACGCTTAGCAGTGCACCTACCAGCCGTCCAAGCAGCGATTCCGGGCGAATCACGGAAGGCGGAGAATCGGTGCGGATCGCTCGGCCGGCCCGGCCTTCACGCGCTCGGGCGAGACGCACCGAGGCTGCTCCGTCAATCCAGCCGGCGCTCGTCGGAGAGCCGTATCGCCTCGTCGATCCCGTCCAGGATCTCGGCCGTCGTCTTCGGGGCGCCGGTCGTCGACGTGAGGATCTCCATCGTTCGCGCGTCGATGTCCGCGTTCCAGGGCAGCTTGGCGCGATCGTAGAACGGGCCGAGGTTGGCGTTTCCGGGATCGAGCCAGATCGTGTAGGGCAGCTCGAAGTGCGCGATCCACGGGTCGAGGTCCCTCTGCTTCGCAGGGGTTCCGGGGGGCGGCCCCTCTGCGAGGCTGACGAGCCACGTCACCTTCCTCGCCTCGAGGTCGGCTTTCAGGGGAACGACCAGCTTGGTTTGGGCTTTCGAGAAGGCAGACCAAACGCCCACCGCCTGGATGTGGATGATGCGGTACTCCGAGCCCGATGGATCGAAGTACTCCGCCAGGGCGATCGGCTGGAGCCCGCGGTCGATGTCGTCGCCCTCGCGGTAGCCGAGGAACTTGTAGTTCGCGATCCGGTCGCCGAAGCGCGATCCGCTCCGCGCGTTCGTGCCGAACCCCGTGAGCGGGTAGGGGGCGGATGGCGGCGGGGGGGCGGGCCAGACCGGGGAATCATCGTGCGTGGGGGGGCTCTCGTTGGACGAGCAAGCGGCCCCTGCCAGGAGAGCAGCCAATGTGAGGCAAGCCTGGAGCTTCATCGAGCAAGTGCCGCACACGCTGTCGCTCCGGCGGGCGGAAGGCAAGCGCGGAAGCGCAGGCGACCGCGTTCGGCGAGAAGGAAGCCAAGCAAGCTGCTGAAGGGCGGGAACGATGGATCGATCCCAGCTCGCGGTCGCGGGAGCGCCGCTCCAACCCAGAAGGCGCGAGGCTCCTACGACCGCGTCATTGAGAGCCGCAGAAGGCGACGCAACTCGCAGTGCCACTGCCGTCGGGCTTGACGCAAGCACCCTGACACTCGGAGCCGAGCTCGTTGCTGCAGCGTGTTCCGGCGGCCTCACGTGGCGCGCAGAGCCTGCCGCCGTCGGCGCTCTTGCAATACAGCCTCTCTTGGCAATCGGAGTTTCGCTTGCATGGTGCGTCGGCAAGCGCCGGTCCGTCTGTTCCGCACACGCCCAACTGGCAGCGGAGCCCGTCGGCGCACTCGTCGTGCGAATCGCACGAACCGTCCGCGAGCTTCGAGGGCCGGCAGGTGCCTTGCTGGAGGGCGCTCGAAGCACAGTAGGAGCCGGCGGCGCAACGCGGATGGGTGCCGAAGCCCCAGCGCAGCAACTCGATGAAGCCGCCGCCGTCAGGGATCGCGTAGCCGCAGAGAGCGCCTTCACCGGGGGGCGCCTTGCAGCTGCCGTCGCTCTGGGGCGTCCAGCCGATGCACGTGAGCCCGTCGAGGCACTCGTAGTCGTTTGCACACGGTGCGTCGGCGCCTTGCCGACCGACGAGCACTTCGGAGCAGCCCGCCGCCTCCTTGAAGATCGACCTCGCCGGCTCGTTGCTCGGCGTGCGTAGGACGTCGGGACACGTTCGTGCCTCGATCTCGCCGCTCACGTTCGTTTCGCACGTCGCCGCCGCCGCCGTAACGAACGCGGCGCGCCCGCTCTGGATGCTCTTTCCCAGAGACGTCGTGCAGGCGAGGACGAGGTTCTTCAGGAGCGCATCGTCAAACGAGTACTGCTTCGGCGCGGCGCTCGGATCGCAGCACTCCTCGTACTTCGGCGCGTAGAGGCCGAGCGTTCCCTTGCAGAACGCATCGAGATCGCTGTCGGCCGGCAACGTCGCGTCTGCGTGCGTGACGTCGAACGTCGACGCGTCGGGCGGTGAGCCATCCGGAGTCGAGGTCGTCGTCACGTCGGCCTCGTCGCCGCACGCCATAGCGAAGGACACCAGCGCGCCTCCGAGAGAGAGAGCGGTGAGCACTCGCCAGCGAAGCGCTTGGGGAACCATCTCGATAGAGATTATTTGATTCCGAGAGACGCTGCCATGAGAACAAGAGATCAACCCTCCACGCTCATGGTTCGGACGACAAGGCGCCCGTACAACTACATGGGCCTTCCCTGGGAACTCGAACTCTAGCCGGCCGAAACCGGAACCGAAGATGACTCCGTCGACGCACGAAGGCGCACTACAGGTGCGTGCTCCACGGATATCGGCAGTGCACGCCGCGAGCTCCGCCTCGCCGAGGGTCGAGCTGGGCCAACGTTCTACGAGCCGGACAGAATTTTTCGATGAGATCGTGATATGCGTGTCAAATGACATCCGTTCGATATCTGGGACGAGTGGCGGCCTCTCGAGCGCTGGGGCCATCGCTACTCATCGCGTGCCTCCTTGCAGCCGCGCCGGCGTGTAGCAGCAACGACGATGCCCAGCCGTCGCCTTCCGGAGAAGATGCCGGGGGGACGAACGAGAAGGATGCAGCCGCCGTGGATAGCGGGTCGGGTCCGGCACGGTCGACGTGCGAGGACACGGGAGCGTTCGTCACTGTCGATGGCGGGGAGTCCCCGTGGACCGAGGCCGAGCCGCTGGACGGAGAGGCGTGCTCGTCGGTCGGCGCAAAGTGGCGCGACGCATGCCAGTGCGGCAAGCGCTGCGACTGCACCGCAAGCGGTTGGGTGTGTGCGTTCCTGGCTTGCTAAGTCGATTGCTCCCCACGCCGACGCGCTCCTCGGCGTGGGCACGTCCCTGCGGCGTGTGACGGGACCCGTCCTGAGCTCGTGAGGAGGGGACCCATCCTGTGGGGCCGGCCCTGAGCTCGTGCTGGGGAGTCCTGAAGGGACCAAGGGACCAGTCCTGAGTTCATCTCCCGGGAGTCCTGAAAGGACCAGTCCCAAGGTTGCCCGTGATCGTCGAGCCGTTCTCGCAGGCCACGACGATCGCGCGGGCGTTCTGGGGCAGCATGCAGGTGGTCCCCGCTCAAGGCCCCGTTCGGGGAGATGCGCTCAGCCGAGCCGGGCGTAAGCGGCGGCGACGGCGAGGGCGAGGAGGCGATCGAGCTGCGTCTCTTCGAAGACGGGCGCGCCGAAGCGGAGTGTCGTCTCGCCGCCTGCGTAGGCGCAGACGAGCGGTTCACCGTTTGCGACGAGCGCGTAGACCGCGGCGCGGAGCTGTGGGTTGAGCCAGGCGAGCGCAGCACGGGGGTTGTCGCTTTGGATGCTCACGTTGGCGTCGAACGCCGGATCGCCTGTCGGGATCGCGCCCCGCGCACTGCCCGGTGCCAAGGTGACGCTGAACGAGACCGGACTTGGCGCGATTGCGCGGAGCATGAGCTCCGCGGTGCCGTTGATGCCGGCTCGCCGCGAGTTCACGAGGCGTGACGAGCGGAGCGTGACCGGGATGCCCTGCACCATGCCCTGGAGGGTGCTCGTCTCGAGGCCGGTGGTGTGCGAGCCGAGCGACACGGGGGGATGGAACGTGAGCCCCCTCTTCCGGGCCCACGGTTCGAGCTGTCTCGAACGCGCCTGGGGCGCCTTGATGAAGATGTACCAGAGGGCGGTGAGGGCGAGGGCGCCCACGACCGTGAAGAACAGGTACTGCATCATCTCGTTCGAGCTCATGCCCGTTCAGGGTATGCAGGGATGCCGACCGCCCACAAGAGGTCGCGCAGCGCCTACGGTGCCGTGGGCTGCAACCGCGCTGCGCGTCACGGGAACGACAGAACGGACCATCGAGCGCGCCCGGGGCGACATCGAGTGGGCCTCGCACCGGCGGCAGGGGCGCGGCGCGCTTCGGGCAGTCGAACACGCGCGGCGCCGGCTCGAGCTTCGGTGCGGTCGCATCCAACCGCAAGACCACGGGCGGCGAGCGCCGTCGTGTCTTGACGATCGAGTCCGGCGAAGCGCGATAATCTGCAACGCGAAAAGTCGGAGATGACCATGCGCCGCGTGATGCTCATGTTCGTTTTCGTCGCCGCCTGCCGTTCGCCCTCGGCGGACGAGGCGCGGTCGTGGCTCGCGTCGACCGATCCAGCGAAGCGTCATGACGGAGCGATGGCGCTCCAGAAGATGTACGAGAGAGACCCGAAGTCCGTTGGGGACCATGGCGAGGCGTACTGGGCCGACCGCGTCGTGCGCACCCGCGGGCTGCCGGCGTCGGAGGCCCTTGGCATCCTCGGCAACCCGAAGCCCATGGGAGGCGAGGCCGGCGGCGGCGGAGCCAGCGAAGGCTGGCGCCTCGACGACTTCTGGCTGGTCACGCTCCATCGCAGCACGCGCGGGGACGACACGATCTTCGGCAGCACGCCGCCTCGCCGGGGCGTCATCCATGTCGATGTCACCGCCCCCGCGGCGTTCACGGGCACGTGGAGGACGTACTTCGTGAACGGTGCGCTCTACGAGTCCGTCGAGTTGGAGCGCGGCGTACGTCGAAGCGTTCGCGTGTTTCACGACAGCGGCAAGGTCCGTTACGAACGACGCTACGTCGACGGAAAGCTCGACGGGACGGTTCTCAGTCGAGATGCGAACGGCGTCCCGGAATGGGAGGAGACCTACGCGATGGGCAAGCAGGTCGGCGTCGCGAAGATATTCCACCCGAACGGCACGCTCCATCAGGAGGCGCATTACGCCGACGGCCGACTCGAAGGCACCCTGAGGAACTTCTCTCCACAAGGGACCGTCACGTTCTGCGCCCAGTACCGCGCGGGCGTAGCAGTCGACGGTGGCTGCGCGCCGTAGTCATCGGCACCACGAGGAAGCCTCTCGCCGTCGCGTCCGGTATGCTCGTGGCGTGGAGCTCTTGATCGTCATCGGACTGGATGCGGACTTGGTCCAACGTCTGCGCAGTGTCCTCGAGGCGCGTGTTGTGGCCTATCCCGCCGTGCCGCGAATCTACTCTCTGGAAGGCCGGGTCTTCGTCGAGAGCGCGAGCGTCGTGGGGAAGTGGCTCGAGCCGCGTCGCGTGGTCTTCTACGGATACTTCGACGATGCCGGAGCGGCGCGTCGCGCGTTGGCGCTCGGTTCGACGCCGACCTTCCCCGACGTCGGAATGACCTTGCCGCTCGACGAGCGTGCGATGGCGTTGCTCTTGGCATCACGCGCAGACGAGGGAGCACCCGGACGCGGGTACCTACCAGCAGGCATCTCGCTCGCGCTCGACAAGGAACAAGTCCTGAAGTGGGGTAGTCGGCATTGCGGCGAAGACAAGGCCAGGGTGGTCGGTCCAGTCGATGTGACAGAGGCGGCGGTCGTCGAGCCCTTCCTCCAAGGGCGAAGCGAGCGCATCTTGCTCGTCGGGGATCACGCGTGGCATCTGCGCTACGAAAGCGCGGATTGGCGGAAGAACGTCGGCGCGAGCGTCACCACGATCGCGCCTGATCCAGCGCTGGTCGCACGCGCACGCCGCACGGCCCAGGCGCTCGGGCTCGTCATCGCAGGTGTCGACTACGTCGTAAACGAGCACGGAGCGACGCTGCTCGAGGTGAACGCCTATCCGGGCTTCGACGGCGAATCGCAGGCTGCAGATGCGTTCATCGATCTGGTGGAGAGGTGGTGGCGGCAAGTGACAGGATGAGGAGGTGGGCCGTCACGGACGTGCTCGCGACGATGCGTCCGAACCCGGTGCCTGCCGCTCTTCCTCTGTCCGCTACCCGGATGCCAAAGGACATCGCCTGAACGAGCCCTGAGCACCGGGCCGGGGACGAGGATGACGTGCGCAACCGGGGGGCGAGCTTGATTACGGGATGATTCGCTCGCGGCGGAGCTGGTCGAAGAGGTCGATGAACGACCGCTCCGAGTCTTGGTACTCGAGAAAGCCGAACCGGCGGCTCTTCGACATGTCGTTGACGGTCTCGAACGGGCGTCCGAGATCCGCGTCCGTGTGCCACGGCGAAGCGAGATGCCGGAGCTTGTTCGGTTGGAGTCCGTGTTCCTTCACGAGCCGCTCCCAGATGGCATCGGTGCTCTCGCCGGCCATCTGGCGCTCGAGCGGCTCTCCGGGCTCCGTCCCCGGCTCGACGTCGAAGTAGCGGGCGATCTTCGGCCAGAGATGCTTCCAGCGGAACACGTCACCGTTCACGACGTTGAAGGCTTCGTTTCGCGCGCTGGGGGTCGTCGATGCCCACGAGAGATGGCGCGCGAGGAGCCGCGCGTCGGTCACGTCGGTCAGCCCCTCGAATTGGGCTGGGGATCCGGGGAAGACCAACGGCCTTCCCGTGGCCTTGCAGATCGATGCCCACGTCGCGAGCGTGACGCCGATGTTCATCAGGTTGCCCACGGCGTAGCCGACGATCGTGTGCGGGCGATGAACGCTGAACCCGAACCCATGACGGGCGGCGAAGTCGAAGAGGATGTCCTCCTGCGTGTAGTAGAAGTTCTCGCCGGAGAGGCGGGGCTGATCCTCGCGAAACGGCGTCTCGGGCTTGTTCTTCGCGTAGGCCTCGAACGGCCCGAGGTAGTGCTTGGTTCCGGTGACGAGGGCCACGTGTCGAACCGACTTCGAGCGGGCGGTGACGGCCTCGAGGACGTTTCTCACGAGCGCTCCGTTGACACGGACGTTCTCGACCTCGGTCGCCATCCTCATCCACGCGCTCACGAAGACATGCGTGGGCTCGACTGCGGCGAGCCGCGCTCTCGTCGCGTTCTCGTCGAGCAGGTCGACCGCAACCGTCTGGACCTCCGAGTAGCCGACGAGCGGCCGGCGTGAGACGCCGAAGACGGACCAATCGCCTTCAGTGAGGAGCTCACGCGCGAGGTTTTGACCCACGAGACCGCTGGCTCCAATGATGAGTGCTCGCTTTTCGAACATGCGTTGAACATGCGACCGTCTCGACCTGAGAGCTAGACTCTCGAATGGCACATCACTTATGAGGTGAGCTCACAAATGGGAAGGCCCGACCTCAACCGCTCCGGAGACATGGAGGTGTTCGTTCGGATCGTGGAGACAGGCAGCTTCTCTGCCGCCGCGCGAGCCCTTCGGATGACACCGTCGGCGATCAGCAAGCTGATCACCCGACTCGAAGCTCGGCTCGGCGTTCGACTCTTCGACCGATCCACGCGGAAGTTGCAGCTCACGCCGGAGGGAACGCTCTTTCACGAGCGGAGCGTCCGCGTCCTTCGCGAGCTCGACGCCGCCGAGCTCGAGATCTCGCCGGGCGTGGCCCCGCGAGGGATCCTCCGCGTGAACGTGAATGTGGCCTTCGGACACCACTACTTTCTTCCGCTCGTCCCGGAGTTTCTAGTCCTCTACCCCCAGATCAAGCTGGAGGTGATGCTCACGGACGCCGTCGTCGACCTGCTCGCCGTGCGGGCCGACGTCGCGATTCGCACCGGTCCGCTGCGTGCGTCGCGCCTCGTCGCACGAAAGCTCGGCGAGACGCGTCCCATCGTCGTGGCGTCACCGGAATATCTCGAGCGGCACGGGACGCCGCGCAAGCCGTCGGATCTGACGAAGCACAACCTGCTCGGCTTCACCTTCGTTCGGCACCTGAAAGCGTGGCGCTTCGTCGATCGTGCTGCCCGCTCGACGACGGTCGCACCCCAGGGGAATGTCCTCGTGAGTGATGGCGACGCGATGCGACGGCTCGCCGTCGCGGGGGGCGGGATCGCGCGCCTGCTCGAGTACGAGGTCAGGCCCGACATCGAAGCCGGACGGCTCGTTCCGCTCCTCGAGGGCTACGGTGCAGGAGACGTCGAACCAGTGCACGCGGTGTTCGTCGCTCAGGACGGGAAGATGCCGGCACGCGTACGTGCGCTCCTCGACTTCATGGTCGCGAACGTCGAGTTGAGCGCCCGCTCGTGAGAGTCGCTCCGAGGGCGAGGCGGAGATCCAGAGCCCCACGGACCGGAGGGTGACGTCATCCGGCGCGTTCGGCATGAGCGGGGCGCCCCAGCTTCCCGCGTGCCCGGAGGGGCTTCGCGACCGAGTCTTCGATGATGGAGAGGGCCATGTCGAGGTCGGCCCGCGAGTGGCCCGCGGAGATCGACGCACGGAGGCGGACGCGGTCCTCGGGCACCGCCGGATAGTCGATCGGCAGGATGTAGAGACCGCGTTCGAGCATCTCGAGCGCCGCGTCGTAGAGCAGATCGCGCTCGGCCCCGACCATGATCGGGACCACGTGCGTCGTCGACAGCCCCGTATCGAGCCCCATCGAGTGGAGCGCGCCGCGGAAGTAGGTTGCGTGCTCGGCGAGTCGCGACCGCCTCTCGGGCTCCGCGCGAGCGATGCGTACCGCCTCGATGTTGGCGGCGACCACCGGCGGAGGGAGCGAGGCCGAGAACCCGAAGGGGTGGGCGTAGAGTCGGGCGTACTCGAGCAGCTCGCGTGGCCCGGAGGCGAAACCACCCATGCTCGCGATGCTCTTCGAGAACGTGCCGAAGAGCAGCCGAACGCGGCGCGCGACGTCGTAAACTTCGGTCGCCCCTCCGCCATGCTCACCGATCGCGAAGATGCTGTGCGCCTCGTCGACGATCAGGCCCACCTGATGCGCGTCGCAGACGTCCAGGATCGCAGGCAGGTTCGCGACGTCGCCGTCCATCGAATAGATCCCGTCGACGACCACGAGCCGGCGCTTGCCCTTGTGTCTCGTGAGCTCCTCGTCGAGAGAGCTCGCATCTTCATGGCGGAACATCGCCAGCTGTGCGCCCGATGAACGGACGCCGTCGAGCCAGCACATGTGCGCCTTCTCGTCGGCGATCGCAACGTCTCCACGACGGAGGAGCCCCGACATGAGGCCAAAGCCGCCACTGAATCCGCTCGGGAAGAGCATCGTGGAGGGACGACCGAGCGACTCGCTCACGCACGACTCGAGCTCGAGATGGAGCGCCGTCGTACCGGAGAGGAGGGCGACACCACACGAGCCGGTGCCCCACGTCTCGAGCGCGCTGCGTGCGGAGCGGACGACCCGCGGGTCCCGGTTGAGCCCGAGATAGTCGAGGGAAGCGAGGTTGACGAGCTCGCGCTCCGAATCGCCGATGTGAAAGCGGGTACGTGCGCCCGACGCGGAGGCGAGCGGTCTTCGAAAGAGGCTCTGCTCGGGCCGCGTGGCCTCGCGCCAGGCGGAGAAGTCCGGTGGCGCGGCGAGCGGGTCGTCGTCGTGACCCTGCCAGAAGTCGCCCAGGTTCTGTTGCTTCGCCGTTTGCCGATCCATGTCACAACCCCCGCTTCTCGCGCTCGGAGTAGAGGTGCGAGATACCGTCGCTGAACGTCGCTCCGCGATCGACCGTGATGACCTGCCCACGTACGGCATCGAAGAAGCCGCTGCCGAGGGCAAGGGCGGCTTCGGCGACCTCGTTGCAGGTCATGAACCACTCATCGTCGACGAAGCGACGCAGGAAGCCATAGAACTCGCCACCGAACGTCGAGTCGAACGACTCGGTGCGAATCGCACGCGAGCGAATGACGTTGATGTTCACCGGCTCCTCGCGCACGCGAAACTGCACGTAGCGCATCAGCGTCTCGAGCACGGCCTTCGAGGCCGCCACGAAGTCGTACGCGTTCGTGTATCGATCCGGACCGTCCGACGACATGATGATGGCGTGTCGCGGAAAGCGCGTCGTGTGCTTGCGTAGCGCCAACAGATACTCGAACGTGGGCCAGGCGCTCGCCCGGAAGCTCTGATAGAGGCCGCGTTCGCTGTAGTCGTCGAGGCTCTTCACGAGGAGCGCCATCGACGCGTTGCTGACGAACACGTCGACCTTACCGTAACGCTCCGCGATCCGAGCCGCGAGGCTGTCGGTCTCCTCCTTGTTCGCGACGTCCGCCTCCACGAGCCAGGGCTCCGGCCCGCCGACGTCGCGAAAGGCCTGCCTGATCTGCGCCTCGTCCGCCGTGCCCCAGCGGTAGGTGAGGATGGCTTTCGCCCCGTACCGCGCGTAGGCGAGGGCCGTCGCGAGGCCGATGCCTCGCGTTCCGCCGGTGACGAGCAGTACGGTGTTCGAATGATCGAGACTCATGAGCCCGACAATGCGGTCTCGTTCGCGACGCGGTGAAGGAGGTCGACGAGCCCGTTCATGCGTGGCAGGTGCCGTCCGCCGAGAGATCGGGCGAAACGACGACCGAGCTCGCGGACCATGGCCTCGCCGAGCGCGTTCTGACCCGCGGCGTCGTTCATCGTCACGATGGCGATACCGTCCTCACGCTCGATCTCGACCAGGGAGCTCATGACGTCCTCCACGGAACTTCTCCGTCGATGAAGCTCCTCCGCGTCGACCGCCATGCCATCGGGATGCTCCGGACGTTGGACCGAAGACGCCGCACGGATGCGAAGAAGGAGCGAAGGCGGTCCTGCACGCGTTCGTCGGCGAGCTTGCTCGGCGGAGCGCTCGGCCCCCTGCGCGATCGCGGCGGCGACCGAGTTGTGCCCGGACACGACGACGGACGAGGTGTCGGGCTCGAGCTCGGCGGTGGTGAGCCCAGCGTCGTGCCAGGCGGCCGTGCCGAGAAGCATCGATAGCTTCGTCGTCCACGGCGCGCGCGCGACGAGCTTGCGAAGACGCTTGTGGATCGGTCCCGGGAGCACGGCTTCCAGCGATGCGACCTTCGCCTCGACGTCGTAGTCCGAGATGTCGCCCCCGATCTTGCTGTAGACGCGGTCCGTCGGGAACGCGCGCCAGCGCCGGATCGACGATCGGCCTTCGTAGAGTGCGTCGCGAAAGCCCTCCAGCGTGTCGCCGAGGCCCGTGTTGATCGACATGCCGGTGATGACCACGCGAGCTCGGGGATTGTGCTCACCCATCGATGTAGGCCTCCGAGACGGCATACGCGGCGAGAGCGCCGCGGCAGTAGATCTGACCGAGCGCCGAGACGAGCATCCCGTCGTCGACTGCCTGCGCGTGAATCTCGATCTCGTCGCCGGCGTGGATGGGCGCGATGAAGGCCGCGTCGCGTACGCGCGTGAATCGGGCGAGGCGCGGCGTTCCGGTGTCCGGGCGCCCGGTCTTCGAGCGTACGAACGGCAGGACGGCGAGGGCCGCTTGCGCCATCGATTCGACGAGGAGCACGCCCGGGTAAATCGGCGCGTCCGGGAAGTGTCCGGCGAAGACCGGATCGCGCGCGTCGATTACGCGCTGGGCGCGGATCCGTGCGCCAATCGGGTCCACCGCAAGGATCGCGTCGAGGAGCAGCATCGGAGCCCGATGCGGCAAACATCTCGCAGGGTCTGCGTCCTCTTCCCCGACCACGAGCCCCTCTCCCTCGGGGAGGAGCGGTCCGCGACGGAGGCGTCGCACCCAGTCGTCGACATGATCACGCATCGCGGAGCGCTCCGACCGTGGCCTGGAAGGTTGCTCGAAGGTCTTCCCCGACGTCCGTCGCCAGCCTCCGGTTCTTGATCCAGCGGCGCCCGAGCAGATTGGAGAGGATGTTGCCCGGCCCCACCTCCACGAACGTCACGTCGGGCATCTCGGCGACGCATGCCTCGACGGATGCACGCCACTGGACCGGCCGGTGGACGTGCTCGGTCAGGCAGCGAACGACGTCGGCGGCCGAGGCACCCCGCATCGGCGAGCCGGTCACATTGGGCCGGTACACGAGCCGCGGCGCTCGGAACGGCGCTCGTTCGAGGTGCCGTCGAAAGCGATATGCGACCGGCTCGAACGTCGAGGTGTGCATCGGTACGCGTTCTTCGATCGTCCGCGTCTCCAAGTAGTGCTCGCGTAAGAGGTATTCGACGACACGGTCGACAGCAGCACTATCTCCAGCGATCACGTGCTGGGTGGGCGAGTTCACGTTCGCGATCTCGACGCCTCCGTTCCCGTCGAGAGCCCGCCGGATCGCGATCTCGAGCTCTTCTCGGTCGAGCGGGAAGACGGCGACCATCTTTCCGGATGGCCCACGGTCGTACTCGGTGCCGCGAGCGTCCACGAGACCGAGCAACGACGCGTCGTCGAGCGCGCCGACGTGGCGCAAGTGCGCGTATTCGCCGAGGCTCAGGCCGAGCGACGTCTCGGCACGGAGGCCCGCGTCTTCGAGGGCCGCAAGATGCATCAGCGTCGTGACGAACACACCGACCTGCACGTGGCGGTTGTCGCGCGGCATGGGCTCTGCGTCCTCGATCCGAAGGTCGCGGCCGAGGACCTCGCACGCCCAATCGAGCACGCGCGCGCTCGGGTCTCCGAGCGAGCATGCTCGCCCCATCATCCCCGCCCGCCACGAGCTCTGTCCTGGGAACAGGAAGCAGATCATGACGACGTTGACGCTATCGTCACTGCGAAGCCGGCGGGAGTCGCCCTTAAGGGTGACGCGGCTTACACGTGTCTCCACTGCTCGTGTAAGCCATTTGAATCGTGACTTGGTATTGGGGCTCTCGATTATTATCGTAAGCAATGAAAGTGCTGGTAACTGGAGCGACCGGCTTCATCGGAGGACGTCTCGCGGAGCGGCTCCTCGATCGAGGCGACGATGTGCGAGTCCTCGTTCGCCGTCCGGCAGCAGCACGCGCGCTCGCAGAGCGTGGCGCCGAGGTCTGCGCAGGAGATCTGCTCGATCCGGATAGCTTCGGGGCCGCGCTGTCGGGCGTCGACGTCGTCTTTCATTGTGCTGGCCTCTCCGCCGACTGGGGACCTCGCGCTGACTTCGAGCGGATCAACGTCGACGGCGCACGTGAGCTCGCGAGGGCTGCAGCGACCCAGCCCGTGAAGCCGCGCTTCATTCATGTCAGCACCACCGACGTCTACGGATATCCATCGCTCGCATGCGGCGACGACGGCCCAACGCGTGACACTGGGCTTCCGTACAACAGCAGCAAGCTGCGTGGTGAGCTCGCAGTGCGAGCGGTCGCGGAGGCGTCGAAGCTTCCGCTCGTCGTGGTCCGACCCGCGACCGTGTACGGGCCCGGCAGCAAAGATTGGGGCCTCGAGATGGCGACGCTCCTCGCACGGCGCGCGATGGTGGTCGTCGACGGAGGTAGCGCGCCGGCAGGTCTCGTCTACGTGGACAATCTCGTCGACGCCCTCCTCGCGGCGGCCGAGCCCTCCGTCCCGCTCGGCGGCATCTACACGGTGCGGGACGAGACGAAGGAGACGTGGAGGCAGTACCTCGATGCGCTCGCTGACGGTCTCGAAGTGCCCCGGGTGAAGACGAATCTTCCGTACTGGCTCGCGCTGGCGCTCGGTGGTGCGTCGGAGGCGTTGTGGAAGCTCGGTCGAGCGAAGTCGCGTCCGGTGGTGACGCGCCACGCCGTGCACATCCTGGCGAAGGACCAGTGCTACGGGATCGACCGCGCGGTGAAGGACCTCGGGTTCCGCTCGCGGGTCTCGTACGACGAGGGGGTTCGACGAACGGTCGCCTGGCTCCGCTCGTCGGAGCTCCGAGGAACCACGACGGCGTCGTGACTGCCTCCGATGCTCGTATGTTCGCGTCCCGAACCTACGAACGCAGGCGCTGGATTGACTTGGCGTGTCGATGTCGTCGAACGGGCGCTCTTGCTACGGGCAGGCGTCAACGCCTCGCACGCTCTCTCGCGAAGAGCGCTTTGCTCAAGCTTTCGACTCGTTGCCGCCGACGTTGGTGTTCATGAGGCGTCGAAGTAGCCGCTTGGCGCTCATCGCACCGAACGCGGCGACGGCGAACACGACGGGCGCGGCAACGCGTCCGGTGAGTGCAACGACGCTGACGCCGAGGAGCACTCCCGCACCCGTGGATGCTCCGCCGGCCACACCTTTCCTGGCTATGTGCAGGGCCGCGCCCTTCCGATCCATCGAGCCATCACGAACCGCGCTCACGGCCTCGAGAGTCGCGAGTGCTCCGTCGATCGCGAATCCAAATCCGCCCGCTCTGCCGGCGCCCTTGAGGACCTCCTTCGCGGCCGCGAGCACCGCAAGTGGGCGGGTAGCAGAAGCGACGTCGACGGCCTCCGCGACCATGCCCGGCAGCCTAGCCGTCGTCGCCGGTCCGAGGAGCGGAGCTGCGGCGGAGCCGAACGCGCGGTCTGCTCCGCGCTGTGCGGTGGTGCGCACGAGCGTCCTCGTCCGTTCGTCGAGGAGAGCTCTGCCTCCGGCGTCGAACAGCGCCGCTGACGAGCTCATGACGCGGGCGGCGGAGCCTCCTGCGATCATCGCCCCGATCGCGTCACCCACGCTGCGTGGCTGGGAGACACGGCCATCCGCCCTCGTGACCGCCTCAACCACGGTCTTCACGTTCTCGAAGTCACGGGCGTCCATTCTCGACTCGTAGCTCGCACCCCGTGACCGCGCGAGCTCCTCGACCATCCGAAGGCGCCACAGATCGGCTTCGCCAACGTCCGACTCCGTAGGCCTGCATCAGCCGCGCGTGGCGGCGCCGTAGGAGACTGCCGGTCGAGTCGAACGTGGTCCGCACGATGCATCGAGGAGACGAAGTCATGCCCGAGATCATCGCGGGGATCCGAGTGCCGGATAGCAAGCTGTGCCAAGAGGTTCGCGAGCTCGTCCGCGACACCGAGACGGACCTCCTCTATCACCACTCCAACCGAGTGTTCCTGTTCGGCGCATTGACGGGCGAACGCAGAGGGCTCGAGTTCGATTGCGAGCTCCTCTACGTCGGCGCCATGTTTCACGACATGGGCCTCACGGACAGGTACAGCACGAACGAGCGCTTCGAGGTCGACGGTGCGAATGCTGCACGAGACTTCCTGCGCCGCCACGCGATTCCCGAATCGGATGTCGACGAGGTGTGGGACGCGATTGCGCTGCATACGACGCCGGGCATCCCACAGCACAAGCGCCCCGTCGTCGCCCTCGTCACGGCGGGGGTGGAGATGGATGTGGTGGGCGTCGCCTACGAGGAGCTCACGAAGGAGCAGCGCGACCAGGTTCTCGCGTCGCATCCACGTGGTCTCGACTTCAAGGAGGGCATCATCGACGCGTTCACGCGTGGGATGATCAAGAGGCCGGAGACCACCTTCGGGACGATGAACGCAGACGTACTCGAGCGGATGGATCCGAAGTTCCGGCGGGTGAACTTCTGCTCCTTGATCCTCGAGTCCCCCTGGCCGACTTGATCTGTTCGTCGCCTCCGAGCGCCGATCCTCCGATCGGCGCCATCCAACGGTGGACGGCCTTGGGCTGGACCTGCTTCTTCGTGCACGCGAGTTTCGGCGATTTGCACGGGAACCACAGTCTCTGGCCCCGATGTCCTTTGTAGGGACGGCGGTCGTGAAGTAAACTTCTGACCCAAGCATGCCTTTCGGACGGGAGGGCGGTTGCTCGGGGCGCTCACATGAATCGTACTTGCCTTGCAGGTCTCTTCGCTCTTCTCACGCTCAACGCGGGCTGCGCGAGCATCTTCAAGGGGAGCACCAGCTCGATGGAGATCGCGGGGCTACCCAGGGACGCCACGGTGGAGACTCCGGAAGGGTTTCCGCTCGAACGAGAAGCCGGCACGGATTCCGTTCTCATCCCGGTCGACGATCCTCCACGAGTGCTGCGGATCACGTCCCGCTTCATCGACAAGCAGGTACCCGTGAAGCGCTTCGTGGGCGCCGGTTGGATTCTGCTGGATATCGCGATGGGCGGCCTGATTGCGATCGTCATCGATGCCGCCACCGGCAACTGGTACGAGTTCGAAGACACCTCCATGGCGGCAGCCAGGCCCTCCAAGAGGACGCAGCGGTCCGTCGAGTCCGCCGATCGCTGAACGGTCGCTCGGTCGACCGTAGAACCGAAGGCGTGCAGGTGGTTCGATGCTTCAGTTCGGGCATGGCCCCGCTGCGGCGCCGACCGCTGCCTAGGAAGAACCTGCGGAGCGCGCGTCCACGCTCGCGCCGTTAGGGCCGGGGAGAGGGAGCTCGTCGGAGCTCCGCGGGCAGGCGGAGCGCAGTTCGGGGCCGCCGCGTGTAACGGTCAGTCCTCGATGACGGTGATTGTGACCACCGCCTCGTTGCTTCTGCCTCCGCGGCCGTCTACGGCTCGGTACTTGGCCCTGTCTACACCGACGAAGAATCGGCTGTTCGGCTTGTAGCAGACGCTCCCGGTCGGCCCGGTGTTCCCAACCACCAGTTGCGTGCCTAGACCGTCCGGCTTGCTCGGATCATAGACGTAGATCTTGCCGGAGTCCGCAACGTCCGTGATCTGTACGCCGAGCGTATCGCCGTCGATGTCCGTGTCGTTGGCGGTGAGCTCGAGGCGAATGCACGTCTTGCCCCACGAGTCCGAAACGGAGTCGTCCGCTGCGGTAGGTGGCGTGTTGACGGTGATCGCGAAGTCCGCGGTCACGACGTCCTTACCGCCGTGGGCCGTGCCGCCATCGTCACGGACCTCGAGGCTGTACTGCGCGCTCCCGAACGAGCCCGGCGCTACGGACAGGCTGAGTGTGCCGGTTGCCGTGTCCAGTGTCGGCGCGACGCTGAACGTCACGCCAGGCGTGCCCTTGGGGACGAGCGTGAAGGTCACGTTCTGCGCAGCCTCGTTCGTCGGACCGCGCGTCCATGAGGGGAGCCAACCAGGCGCGGTGACCGCGCCTGGCTCGCTATCGAGGACGACGTTCGCGGGAGCAGCGATCGTCGGCGGATCGTTCACTGGTACGATCGCGAGCGTGACCGTCGCGCTCTTGGGTGGTGAGCTATCGAGCTCGTAGGTGAACGAGTCGTCTCCGAAGAAGTTGGCGGGGGGCTGATACTCGAAGGCTCCGTCGGCAGCGAGGGTGACGGTGCCGCCGGCCGCGGTGGTCTTGATCGCCGGGACGACGAGACCGTCGACGTCGTTGGCGAGGACGCCAGGCGCGGGCGTCGAGAGCAATTGGTCCTCGACCCCGGAGAACGTGTCGTCGGTGGCCGTGGGAGTCGATGCTTCGTACGCGTCGGCGGCATCGGTCGCGTCGGCGACGTCGGCCCCCTCGCTGTTGTCGCCAGCCGCGACGTCCGAGCTTCCGCAGGCCGAGGCCAAGACGCCGGAGAGCATGATCACTGGCACCGCGGCGAGGAACGCAAGAGCTCGCGCTGAGGTCATTCGGACGAGCGTACCGCCAGACTCCCGTCATCGTCGACATCACATCGCGGTCGACGGGCCGCCCTCGGAAACCCGTGGAGCGGCGCGCGATTGGCTCATCGCTCCGTCGAGCCGCGACCTGGCGACGTTGCTCAGCGACGATCATGGAGGCCGGCCGTCGCTCGACGATCTCACTGACCCGCCGGTGCGCTCGTACGCATCGAGGCCCTTCTTCTGCACCTCAGGCGGGCGGGCCTACGATTGCGTCCGGTCGCAGCTTGCACGGCTTGGCGACCGCCGCTCCCGACTCGACGCAGGGATGCCCCGGTGGTGCCACGCGATTGCCAACTGCCGCTCGTAGGCTCGCACGTCATGGCGCATCAGGTGCTCGCGAGCGGCGTCTTTCGACGAGATGATCGCTATTTCAGCGTACTTCGGAGACAAGCGTCGCTTTGTCGGACGAGCGCGCAGGCGCTCTGGCGTTTCACGATCGGTGATGCCGACGCGACGAGCACGATCGATGTCGTCGAACGGCTCGAGGAGGAGGGATTGTGTCTGGCGTCGGATATGGAGGGCCTGCTGACGCGCACGCTGACCACGCCCATCGATCGTGAAGACCTTCATACGCTCGCGTCGCGGTTCGGGCTCCTCCTCGATCGTACGAGCCACGCCGCTCACGCCTGCACGTTGCTCGACGAGATCGCCCGAGGACACCAGCAGCTCGCCGAGCAATACGTCCACGCGACGGAGAAGCTCGACAACGCCATCCAGGCTCTGGCATCAGGTGCATACCATCAGGTCATCGTGAACACTCGCGACGTTCGGCGCCTGGGGACGGACGAGTTGGCCATCGACGAGCCTGCAGACGGCTCGCGGATCGCGCTGCTCTCCTCGATCGTCCGCGACCGGCTCGTAGCGCTCTGCCGCGCCACTCGCGTCTCGGGAGAGCTGGTGACCCGTGTGGCGCTGAAACACGACTGACCAGCGCACGCCCGTCGATTCCAACGGCAGCGTGGCTACACCGGTTGCGTCGTCGGTCAGCTTCGCACGTCCTTCCCGAGTTGGAAGGCGATCGGGGGAAGTGGACCTGCGGGGAAGCGGTCAGCGCTTGCTTTTCCGCTTCGCCCCTTTGCTGTGCCGATCCTTCGACGCGACGTCCACGCGACGCATCACCTGTTCGACGCGACTCTGCACGTCGCCCTCGACAGTCAGGACCTCGACTTCGAAACCAAGTGAGTCGTCGACGAGGAGCTCATGAAGCTTTTCGTGTACGGCGAGGCGGTGCGTACCGTCCTCATGCGCCGGCAATGCGATTCGGTCGCGATCCTCGACCGGCACGAAGACGACGAGGTCGAGTGTCTGGATCGCATCGCGAATGCGATCCAACCAGGCATCGGTCTCGAAGACTTCGCTGTCTTCGTGGACGAGTAGGTATGCGAGGATGTCTGCGGGGCAACGATCGAAGAGGACGTTCTGCTCGCCCTCCTCGATTGCGACGAGCGAACGCTCGAGTTGTGCCTCGAAGTCTTCGAGGGAGGGCTCCTCCGCGCACTCGTAGCCTTCCTCCTCCAGCAAGTAGTAGGGCTCGTCTACGCTCGTGTATCGAGGCAGTGCGTCCGCCACGTGCTCCACGAGGGTGGACTTTCCAACGCGATGGCTCCCCGAGAACGCGATGCGCATGGCCGCCGTTCGTATCCGGTTCCACGAATCGCGTCGAGAGGTCGCTTCCGGGATGGGCGACTTCGTCAGTCCTCACTGTCGAACGTCACCCCACCGGTCTTCGGAATCGATCCGGCGTAGGGCAAGGGCGGTCTTCACGACCGTTGCTCCGAGCTCGATCCCGCTTCGGGCCAGTAGTGACTGTCGGGCAGCTCGCGGGCACCGAAGATGGCCTGGCCGACGCGCACGACAGTGGCGCCTTCCTCGACGGCCAGCTCGAAGTCGCCGGACATGCCCATCGACAGCTCGTCCATCGCGATACCGGCCGGTGCCGCTTGGCGCACGCGCTCACGCAGTTCGCGCAGCAGGATGAAGCAAGGACGCACACGCGCCGGATCGGCCGACAGCAGGGCGAGGGTCATCAGCCCACGTACGCGCAGCGAGGAGAACGCGGGCAGCTCACGCACGAATCCGGGCACGTCGTCCGGCGGAAGACCGAACTTGCTCGTCTCGCCCGAAGTGTTGACCTGCACCAGCACATCCAGTGCGCGCCCTTCGGCCTGAAGTCGACGGTCCAGCGCTTCGGCGCCGCGCAGGTTGTCGAGCGCTTGGAACTCGCTCGCGAAGCGGGCCACGACTTTGGCCTTGTTGGTCTGCAGGTGCCCGATCACCGACCAGCGTAGGTCGGTTAGGTCTGCCATCGCCTCGGCCTTGCGCGACGCCTCCTGCACCTTGTTCTCGCCAAGCTCGCGACAGCCGGCGGCGTAGGCCAGGCGGATGCGTGCTTCGGACACGGTCTTGCTGACCGGCAGCAGGCGCACCTCGGCCGGGGCGCGCCCGACGCGCGCACACGCAGCGGCGATGCGCTCGCGCACCGCCGCCAGGTTCGACCGGAAGTCCTCGACGCTCTGCGCGGTGGGATAGGGCGAGGTGATGATGCTGCCTCCAAGGGCGTGCGCGCTGTTGCGCGAGCGTGTCTGTAGCGGCACACCGGCCTCGTGGGCAGGTCCAGAATCAAAAAGGAGGAGGGTCCAGCTCGACGCCCATGACGGTTCGGTTCAATCCGGTCGTCGTGGCGGCAAAACGAGCTCAGCCGTTCTAGGCATCACGCGTGTCGACACCGCGGAATTGGTCACGGTCGAGGAGGCCGCGCCAAAGCTCGGGGGCAGGCTCGAAGAAGAAGACTCGTCCCGTCCCCGCGCTCATCGTGGCGGTCTCGAACGTCTCGCGGATCATCTTGACCTTGCGGCCGACGAGCTCCGCCACGCCGTTGCCAGTCGCGAACAGGATCCGGTCGCCGAGCGGTGCCATGTCGATGAGCTCGATCGGGTAGCGGCCAAGCTCGGTCAGCGCCGCCGCGGTGCCCACGAGCAATCGGCCCTTGTCTCCAGCTCCGGCGATCAGCACCTCCCCATCGGGTCGGCGCACAAGACCGGTGAAGGTCTCGGAGCCGTTCCGTTTGCCGGGGGGCGTCAGCTTCCGCCAGGACTGCCCGTCGAAATGCAGGAGCGTCGAATCGGTGCCCAGCGCGAAGACGTCGCCGGCAGCGCCGCCGAAGGCACGGATCGTCGGCTCGCCCAAGTCGGCCCCTCGCTGCGCCTGCGTCCAGGAACGGCCGTCCCAGCGGTAGATGTCGCCGATGTCCGTCCCCGCGTAGACGTCGTCGTCTCCGGTACCCCACAGCGCCGTCACGTTGGGCGGGAGTCGGTCGGAGTCCGACGGCGGCAGTGCCGTCACCGACCACTTCGGCGCACGGCCGATCGCTCGGTACTCGGTGCCGTCTGCCGGAGCCTGCCAGGCGACCTTGGCCGTCGTGCCTACGCTGCCGTCGGCGCTGGCGACCCACAACGCACCCGACGGCGACGCCCACAGCGTACGCAGCGTGTCGTTGCTGGCCAGCACCTGGACCGGCACCTCACCGTCCTTGCGTGTGTTCTTCAGCTTGAACACGTGGCCGGGGGCGCCGGCATCGTCCCCCTCCTCGGGATCGACGCGCAGGAAATACACCGCGCCGCCAACCTCCACGGCCTGCAGGATCTCGGGGACGTCGTCATTCGTGTCGCTCATCAACTTCCTCTCGCTCGAAGTGCGGGGCATTCGCCGTCAACGGCGCCAGGCTACCGCGCGCTGATCCTTCGTCGGCTCCATGGATTGCGCAACAACCGTGTCCATCGGCAGCGCACTATTGATCTCCACGTCGGCGTAGGGACCGCCCGAAGACGGGGAGAAGAGTGAGGCCGTCGCGTAGCGCTCGGAGTCGTTCGACATGCGAGCGACCGCACCGAGGACGACGCGCGGCTGTACCGCTACCCGCCACGCCTCGACCTCTCCACTCCCTGCTCGATCACACTCCCGGGAGCCATCCGCCGACGAAATCACGACGAGTGAAGCTCCCGGTAGCCGCCCGGTGACCGGATTTACACGGCGCGGGGCTCCTGGGAGCTATCCGCCGACGAATTGCCGCAGGGGAGGGCTCCTGGGAGCCTTCCGCGGACGAGATCGGCGCCGCATGGAGCTCCAGGGAGCTTCCCGCCGACGAACTGCCGCAGTGGAGGGCTCCTGGGAGCCTTCCGACGGCCACACGACGGCGAGCCGGGCTCCTGGGAGCCCTCCGCGGTATGGAATGTCGCGCCTCCGCACCACGGCGTGTGCCGAAGGTGCGTGACGCGGCCGCCGCGTCTTGACCAGGTGCCGCGGCTGCGCGACCGTGACGACGCTGTTGCGCGGTGGGGGGCCGGCGCAACGGTGGCGGCGCGCGCCGTCGTTCGTCGTCCATCGTCGGGCCCTTCGGAGAAGGAGCCACGATGAACGATCGCAATGCGCCGCACGCGAAGACGAAGACTGCCATCAAGCCCGTCGATCGTCCGTCAGGTCTCGCGCCGGCAGCGGAGGCCTTCGAGGCGCTCAAGGCCGAGTACGCGAAGCTTCCGGACGAGGCGCTCAGCCCGATCAACGTCGACATCCCACGTGCGGTTGCCGTGGTTCTCGGTGCGGAGCCGCGCGTACGGACGCTCCTCCCTGAAATGGAGGCCGCGCTGAAGAGCCCGCCGAAGCGCGTGGTCGAGTCGCTTCGCCAGATGGCCCTCGGCGCGTGGTACGCGCATCTGGTGGCGATGCCCGCCAAGTCGGACCGACCCGCCAAGGACCTGCTCGAGCAGGCGACGGCGCTGCGCGCGAAGCTCCTCAAGGCGGCCGACGCGCTCGCCGACGCCGAGCTCGTCGACGCCACCGCGGTCGCTCGGATCCGCGAGGGCTCGGGCAACATCGACAAGGCAAACGATCTGGTCGCGCTCGCGGCCCTCTTCAGCCAAAGCTGGGACGCGATCCACAACAAGACGGCGATCGCTCGGGAGCAGGTCGACGAGGCGGCGCTCCTCGGTCCTCGCCTCCTGGTCGCGCTCGCCGAGGAACCCCTTCCGAAATCGGACCACGCAAACGACACGCGCCAGCGCGCCTTCTCCCTGCTCGTCCACGCGTACGACGAGGTTCGCCGCGCGGTCACCCACGTGCGCTGGGCAGAAGGCGACGCGGACACCTTCGCGCCTTCGCTGTACACGAAGTCGCGCAAGCGGAAGTCGGGCGAAGCGGGGGAAGGGGACGGGGACGGTAGCGAGGACGACGGGGCGGCCAATCCTGTCGAGTCCCGGCCAACGTGACGGCGAGCTGAGCGGCCTTCGAGGCGACCACCGGCGCGGCGACGGCAGCGCTGCGCCGGTGGTGGGCCTGGCTGTTCGCGCTCGCCTGCCAGGACGCGGGCGTGGAAGTTCACCGGCTACCCGCGCCGCTTGTGCCGCTCGAGCGCGGAGGGCCGGAGTCGTCGCCTCGGCAGGACCGGTATGTCGCGGGGGCAAGGGCGCGCTTCGCGTAGACTCGCCAGTTCGCAATCGCGGGGCGTAGTGCAACCAAGAAGCCGTTCAATCGGTTCCGACACCGCTCGCGCCGCGCCAGCCGCGAATGCGAGGTTTGCGTGCCTTGCGAAAGCTCGTGGTCAGCTTGCGAGGCGCGTGACAACAAGGGCGTCGAGCTGTCGCGCTGTCCTGTTTCCGTCCGCACCATCTGCTCCCCGCGAAGTCGTTCAGCCCTCGTCGTCGGCGACCTTCTTCGGCGACACGATGGGACGAGGCGCGACCTTCTTCGGTCCGCCCCGCAGCATGAGAGTCAGCTGCGGATCGTTCGAGAAGAGCCGCTCCCCGGGGATCACCACGTCCCAAAGACCGAAGACGGCTGCGAGTACGTGGTCGAGCTCGCGTGTCGCGAGCGTTCGCTCGAGGTTCGGGCGCTCGGGCAGGCAGTAGACACCCAACCTGGAGCCTTCCAGCGTGTGGAGCACGCCCTTCGACCAGCCGCCACCTGCGTACGCGAGGCATCCTGGAATCCACATGGCTTCAAGGTCCTGGAGCGCGTACGGAATCTTCTCGTCGGTGGTCCCCTGCGAGTCCTGGTACTTGCACTCGATGCCCAGGGCACGCTGATCCGCACGGCGCAGGGCGAGGATGTCGAGCTGTCGATTCTTGCCGATGATCGTCTTCCCGAGGGCGACCTCGGTGTAGACAACGATCCCCCTGCGGGCGTAGTTCGCGTCGATGTACGCCGCGATCAGGTCCCGATACTCATGCGGCTTCACCGCGGGTGATCTTACGGACCCGACGTTCGGGAGCCCAACTTTCGGGGGAGTCGGTCGCAATGAGGCGCCCAGGTTGAGCGCTTAGCTCGAGAAGCCTCTGCTTTGTGATCCGGCAGGCGTCCTTGCTGATGTCGGTGCCGGCGAAGCTGCGACCGTTTCGGACGGCGGCGACGCCGAACGCGCCGGACCCCATAAACGGATCGACTACGAGCTCGCCGGGGAGGCTGCTTTGCGCGACAAGGACCTCCGCCACCTCCACCGGCTTTTCGGTCGGGTATCCGTTGTGAACCCGAGGCGCTTCGATGATGTCGGGGACGCCGAGGTTCGCGAGGCGGCGCTTTCCCTTCTCGAAGAAGAGGATGCACTCGTACCGGGCGCGGTAGTGGTAGCCCATGCCGATCCTCTTCTTGTCCCAGATGAGGGGCTTCCAGAACTTGAAGCCGCTCGCCTCGGCGATCGGCTTGGCGACGAACATCGTCTCGGGATCGCAGAACAGGTAGAAGTGCGCGTTCTTCTTCAGGGCCCGGTAGACCTCGGCGAAGAACTCGGGGAAGCGGGCGTTCGGGAAGATCGAGAACCAGTCGTTGCTCGACGCCTTGCTGTGCTTGAGGCGGGTCGTCGTCCCGACCGCCCGGTGCTTCTCCAGGGACTCGTAGGCTGGGTCCGTGATGAGCAGGTCCACCGAGGCGGCGGGGAGGGAACGGAGCCACGACACCGCGTCCGTCTGCGCCAGCTCGAACACAGCCGCCATCCGACTTGTTTCGCGCAGAATTTGGCGAACGGACAACTTCTTGATGGTGAGGCTCCGCTTTCGGTCGTGTCGAGCCGATTGGCTACGGCTTCGCCATCTCTTCCAGGTGGTGGACCCGACCTCACCGCGGCGCGCCCTTGCCGTCGCTCTCACTCGCGCTGCGAGCGAAAGAGCATGGCGAAGGCAGGACCACTTGCTGCGTCCCCCGACGAAACCGTTTAGTGGGAACGCACGTGCCGTGTGCCGCGCGCTATCCATGCCCCTATGCCGTAGTGGAGCTCGTCGCGTGATGGCCGCTATCCGTCCTCTTCGGCACGCCGTCGACGTTCTCGGGCTTGTCGGCTCACTTCTTGGAGGTCGATCTCACGCCACTTTTCGCGAGTCAGTGCGACGAGTCGTTTATAGGCAGCGTGCGCGTCATGCACGCTTGTCTGAAAGACGCGCAACTCGTTCGCGTGCTCCGCTGAGTCAGCGTGCTGGTGGGAAGCGATGAACTTTGATTCGCTTCCGCTGGGCAGCTCCCGGAAGAATTCGTCACGCGCGATCGTTCGGAGGAACGGCTTTACAAAGGCTGTAACCGCCGTCCGTGTCTCAACGTCGTAGATGTGGAAGCCGGTCGCCGCGTCGAGTGCCTCGATCTCGTCGTAGTAGAAGAAAGTTGAGTGCGGAATGATGTGGTACCCCGCACGGTCGAAAAAGTGGTCGGCCTCATCGAGCGGCAGCCGCAACCAGAAATCGCGTAACGCACGGAGATCACGCGCGCGCGTGTCCTGGCCATGCTCGGAAGGTCCGGAGGAAGGACTGCCTCCGAGGCTCGCGCCGTGGGCGCCAGCGGGCGGGACGGGCCCTTCCGTGAGGAGGGCGACCGTATACGCCGCAGCAACGTCGTAGGCGTACTTGCGCCACTTCTTTGTCTCCGGCGCGTTCTTTGATGGATTCGCATAATCGGACGCGCTCCGAATCATGAAGAAGCGCGGCTTGCTCGGCATCTCGTCGAGCATCCCCGCGGCGCCGGCGGCTTCCATTTCGACGCCGATCAGCTTGCCCCATATGCTCTGGTACTCGAAGATCAGCTCCTCGAACGCAACGACATCTCCGCCCGACGCGATGACGCCGTCGCGGCGCACAGGTGCCCCGGGGCCCGGTCGTGGCTCCTTAATGCGCTTTTCCCATCCGGCTTCGAGGTTGTGGGCACTGTCGAACAGATTGGGAGCCGTTCGATACACCTGCCACCGGACCCTCCGCCTTCCGAGGCTTCCCATGAAGCGTCGTATGCGGCCGAGGATGCCTCGCTCTGGTTCCACCTTTCCGAGCGTGTAGTCCGCGATCTGCTCGGCGATGAGCACGTCGCCGAGATCAACTTCGCCGCGCACGCCGCCAGCGATCCCGACCAAGAGGACGTGCCGCGGGCTCCAGCGCCTTACGACCGCGACGGTTTTCGCTGCCGCTCGTTGAGGTCCCATGTTGCTCAGGCAGGTCACGATGATGCGGTACGTGGCTCGGTCGGGGCGCCGCGTTTGCAAGTCGGCCTCGTAGTATGTGTGAAAGTCGTCGTCGTCCTTTGGCAGTTTGCGCGGACCGACGAGATGGGCAAGCACGGCGTCTCGCTCGTCAGGAAGCGCGGTGATGATGACGAAGTCCACAATCGTCGCCGTCGTCGTCTGCGCTGGGACGTTTTCGCGCGGAGCGGGTGACTCATCGACGCCGGGGGGCACCATCGCGGCGCGCCCCCCGAGCGGGAGTCCACTACCAACTATGTCGTGCGGACTCTTCGAGCCTGCAGGCGTGTCCGCTCGGCTATCCGGATGCGCAAAACCTCCAGCTTGTACGGCGTTCAAGACGTAGGTCGCCGCATTGTCGGCGGCGATCCGCTGTCGTGCCTTCTTGTCCACTCCCTTGTTGCCGTCAGCGTAATCGCAGACGGCCTTCACCAAACACCAGGCGATCTGCCTCTCGACCGCCGCCACGTAGAGGCCGCCCCCCTCCATCTCACCTCCGAGCGCCTCCGGTTCCAGGCTCCGCAGTTCCTCCCGGGATTCATAGTTGTCGACGAGACTCTCACCGGAGAGGAGGAGGCCGAAGTCAACCTTGAATTCGGCGGTTGCCGTCCTCGATGCCCTCAGACGGCTCAGAACAGTCGGCGACGAAGAGGCTCGGTCCCCACGCTTAAGGACTTTCCGGGTCTTCCCATCCGTCCCGGTGCCGATCCTCTGCGGTCCGTACGGATGAATCTGCTTCGCGACCAGCACTGTGCCGATGGGTTGTTTCGCAGGATCAACACCGAATGCGATCCCGACCATGATGGCCGTTGCTGGGCGGATTTCATCGATCGCCGTGAGGACAGTCGCCAGCGAGCCGCCAGCGGTTGCCGTGCCCATCTCCGTCTGCACAACGACAACGCGCGCACCTCCGATCGTTCCAAGGTCATCGTAGGTTCGATGGCGACCATGGATCGGGCCCTTGGGTTGTGGGGCCCCGGTGATTGCTCGGGCCGCGCGCATGACCGCTTCGTGCTCGACGTCGGTTGCGACAACGAGCAGCAAGTCAGCCAACCGATCGCTCTGATCTCGTTCACCGCACCCACTCGAGGCGCTGACTGCGTAGACTCCGTGCATAGGTCCGCCAAGGGAATGAGCCGATTGCTCGGTCCTAGGTCTCAGGTCAACTGGCATCCCAACGTCGACGGCGATAGGCGGCGCCGCGCCATTTAGTTTGGATGTGACGGGATGACGGACGGTCGCAACAAGCGGCTTCCTAACGTGGTCCAGCGCCGTAGTCGCATTCTCGAGAAGGACGTCCAAGTCTTTCTGCACGCGCCACCCGAGCGTGCGACTGTCGCCGACCATCACGGGGCCGGTACCTAGTCCCGCTAGATTGATCGATAGGTCCGCAAGGTTCATCGCCTTGTGGGACAGGCCGGTCGCTTCCCGGAGGTCACGCCATGTAATCAGGCGGAGGGAAGGGTCATCGAGAAGCAGTCTGCGAAGTGCCCCAAGCGTCAGCTCGATGAGCTCCAGAGCATTCCCGCCCCATCTCGATGCAAGCAGACCACGAAGCGTGACTGCGAACGTCGTCTCTTCGTCGTTGAGCGTTCTCAGATACGAACCGGTGAGGGCGTCGATCGCCCGGTTGAGTCCCGTCGTATCTAGCTCTGGGCGCTGCTTCTTGACACGAGTGCGGATCTCGCTCCGCTTCGGCGCGCCATCGCAGAGGCCGAGGCGCAGGTGCTGCTCCAAGACGATATCGAGCACGCGCCGCTCCACATCGTCAATCCCCTCGACGAACTCGGAAACCGGTCCAAGGGCTGGAGGAAGCCGGAGTGCAAGGCTACGCTCTCGGCCTTCTTTCGTCAGAGCTGCCGCGTTGTCGTACGAGCGCCCTGGCCCAGCATCGGAGACCTCGACAAGCGCGTGGGTCGCAAGTTGGCGCAGGGTGTTCCAACACGCCCCTTCTGAAAGACCGGAGACAAGGGCGACATCGTGCACTCGGACGAATCGGCCCTGCGTAGCCTGGCGTTCTTCATCGCTGAGGAAGAGGAGCAACTCCTCGTCCGGCGGAGGCTCGCCAGGTGTGGTGTGAGCACTAGGCGTCGCTGTTCTCGGTGCGTCGGAGAACCAAGACCCCCTATCATCGAGGAGCAACTCTCCCCGAGCACTCTCGGCTGTTCGAATTAACCAGCGCGCAACGGGATCGGCAGGGTCCGCCAAGACGCGCCGAATGAGGGCGCTGGAACGGGACGCGAGGAGTCCGGCGAGGCGCAGCCGTCTCCACGCAGAAGGGAGCCCCCGACTGGCCGCATCGCGGACGATTAGCTCGACGGCATCGTCCGGGATCAGCGGGCCGATTGCGGAAAATGAGCCGAGAAGGCGGTCCATACGGGGATCGGAACCACTCGCCATCTGCGCGAGACGCATAAGTGCGTCCGATGGGAATGTCGGTAGCGCCGCCTCGAATACCGACACGAGCTCGTCGAACTCGTTTGCGCTGGAGAGTCGCTCGAAGATGCCCGGGTGAAACTTCCGCATCTTGACTTGCTGGATAATGGAGCAAGCCGTCTGGTCGCCTTGACCAGCTTTGTCGGCGATCTCTTCACTCGCAGCAGGCGGGCCGAGAGCACGCACCGCTCGAGGCATCAAGGGGGCGGTTGGCTCAGCCTTCAAGCGATCATAGAGGAGCCGAGCGTGAAGAGGCGGCCCTGAATCGCTCCCAACGCGAACTTCGAGCCCTGTTCGGCGTTCCCAGTCGAGCCACAAGGGGAATAGCCGGGATAGTTGGTAACCGTCAAACAGGCGTGGTTGATGTAACGCCATCCCGATCATGCGGGGCACGCCACCGGGCGTGATCTTGCAAACCGCGCCCACGAACTGCTCGAACACTCCTGGCGTGATGAGCGACGTATCGGCATGCCCGTCGGCTCGGGTGAGCCGACCGAATAGCTCGCCCATGAGCGTTTCGGGCAAGGTGTCGAGCTCAGCAAGAGCGCCGAGCGCCGGAATGCGGTCGCGATTCCCAAACGACGGGGGAAGGGCCGACAAGAGTTCGGGTAGCGCGGCCTTACCTAGGATGCGTGCCAGGGCACGCCAACCCATCGACTGGATCACCTCGGAGGTCGAGCCTATCCAAGCGCGGGCGGTGGCTTCGGTGACGATTCCCGGCTCCGCCATGCCAAACGCGCCACTGCGTGGCGGCAAGAGTCCGTAGAGAACTGTCTGTGCCCTTCCGATCCACTCGCGACCCCGGAGGTCAAATATGTAGGAGGCCGCGTCCAAACTAGATTCAGTCATCGTCGGGAGCCGCTCAATCATTCGCTCGAGCGCGGAGTCGTGAGCACAGCTCGCGATGAGCCGGCCGACGTGAAACGGCATCGAGTTACTCGGGGGCAGTCGTTCGAGTTGGTCCGCGAGCCAGTCGGCTGCCACGGCATTTCTCCCCCGCTCCGAAACGATGCGCAGCCGGTAGGATTCGGTGCTGAATAAGGGATTGTCGTGGTGCGCACACCAATGCGGCATGCTCGACGCGCACGCCACGGCTGCTGCCGATGCCTCCGCTAACGGAATCCTGCCTTGTTTGAATAGGCGTTCGAGCCACGGCTCCCATCGGTCGTCGCCGCGCGCGGCGACGACTTCGAGAATTAGCGTCCGAACGCCCTTCTGTTCGAGGTGGCGCTCCAGTCGATCACGAGCGCACCAAAGGCGCTCGAGGGGCAATGCGGCGACGATCTCATCGAAGATTGAGAGTTTCTCTCGCGTCTCGGGGAGCGAGCGAACGGCGTGCTCAAGGAGCTCGTCGTCTCCCGCTCTGACGGCGGCGAGTGCACCTCGGTACCTCTCCGCAGCGTCCGTGTCCTCGAGCAACTCGCTCGCGCGTTTGACGACGAGTGCTCGCGCGCTCTCGCCATTCTGACCGCTATTAGGTAGTCCGGATGCAAGGAGTGCTGCGAGTTGGACATCGATCGGCGCGCTTGCGCAGACCTGTTCGGCGGTGCAAGCGACACCGGACTCCAGCGCGAGCGCGATACTGTCGCGCAGGTCGAGCCGTCGGGCGACCGATGTGGGTAAGGGGGTCCCGAGGAGCAAGAGCCCACGTCCGACGAGCCATTCCCAGTAGAGGTCGTGGACGGGGCGGAGTTGTCCACGGTGCTCGGCGAGTGTACCGATCCGAGTCAGGAGATCACGCCCTTCGGCGAGTCCCAATTTACTCGCTTGGCGATCGAACATGCCGATAAACGTGGCGTACTTCGGTGGCGTGCGCGTGCAGCAGTCTGCGGCTGCAAGGCTTATCGCGTCGAGGAGACGACTTGCCTCTCGCAGATCGCGCGTCTGATGGCGGTGGTAGCGATCGAGGAGCACTCCGCGCGATTCGACGGAACGCCCGAGGAGCAGCGACAAGACGACTACGAGCGGAAGGTGGCTTATCGACCGCCCTGTGCTCGCGTCATGATGGATGCTGGTGTCGAGGGCAAGACCCTCCAGCGCGCTTTCGGGCATAGGCTGGAGTTCCCAGATCGTGAAGCGGGTATCGTCCTCGCGCGCGTGTCTGCCGGTCGCGATCACACGGTTGTGCGGGAACGCTGCGAGTACGCGACGCCGCTCATGCTCTTCGCCTGGTCGAGAGGTCCGTGGAAATTCTGTCCAGCCGTCGAGGCAGATGACGACGCCCGGAGCATCGAGCACTGCAGTGGAATGCTCTCGCTCCGCGAGTTCGCGGACAAATCTGAGGAGATCGTCTGCTGTGTCGAAATCGGACGCCGTGATGAACAACCAGGGGGGAGCATCAGCCTCAGCCAGGGCGTCGCGCGCGGCATTCCAGAGCGCGTGCGTCTTCCCTCCACCACCTGGACCAGTGATCAGGTGGAGTCGACCCTCGACTGATTGAAGCCGGCGGAGGTCAACCACTGTTTGCGGGTCGTCGCGGCGGACCAGGGTGCGCTTGAGCGCGGACAGGCGGCGGAGCGCTTCAGCGACGGGCTGAGGTGGCTCCGGAAAGCGAGCCGCGAGCAAAGGCGGGCTAGACAGTGACAGAAGCGCGTCTGCGAAGACCCGAGAGCCGGTAGGGGCATCGGCTCTCGTATCAAGTGCGGACAGAATCGCTGGCCGGCCCGGTTCCGTCTTGGCCGCTTCCTCCGCGCTCGCCTTCCATCCCTCAAGCAACGAGACGGGGTAGGACCCCGGGGCGGCATCAATCAAGCGCGCGCAGATGCGACATAGCCAAATGGCATTCGCAGATGACTTCCGATGCTCCTCGCTGAGCCCAGCATCATATCTCGGCCCTCCGCGGGATGCTGCCGTGATGTGCGCGGCTTCGCCAACGACCGTGCTCTTCGTTTCCTCAAGGTGGGGACCCGCGGTCACAGCGCGACAGGTTGGATTCGAGCACCGGTAGGCAACTCGCCTAGCGAGCTGCGCGCAGAGATCTCGGGAGAAGTTGTGCGGCACCGCGAACCAGTGTCGCCGCGGCCAAGCCGACGGGTCAACCGTTGTCGGGCCGATGGTTCGAGCTGCACAGCCGGTGCACAACACGACCCCACAAAACGTCGAGACCCGGAAAGAACCGGGGCCCGTGGTGGAGGCGCCGGGCATCGAATCGTGGGCTGCGCGACCGAGGGGGACCTAACAGGCGCAAACGACGGGATAGGCGAAGAGGCGAAGAGGCGAATGCGCCCGATCGCGACCGTTCGATAGCACCGAAAGACGATTCCGGGAAGATTCGGACCTCGCCGCGTCGCGTGCTTGCCGCCGACGGTCGCGATGAACAATGCCATCAGGTTCGGCGATCTGGCCCTGTTGCAGATCGCTCTGGCAACGCTCGCAGCATCCACTGACGGCATACGTCCAATCGGTGGCCTAGTGGAGCGGCGCGTCGCGCTGGCCGACAACCGAGGAGCGCTCTCTCTGGGCACGATTCGCGCGGCCTCGCTGAGACCCTGCGTCGAGGGAGGCATGCCTGGAGCGCGTCGTGCGGCTCCCTGTGCGACCTCATCGCAGTCTACTCGAAGACGCGGCAGCTTACGAGTGATCGCGCCCGCGGGTATTCGAGGCAGCGGGGAGACGTCACCGCTCCCAGAAAAGGAGCCTCATGGACTCGAAAAGGTTCACCACCTCCTACGGCGCCGTCCTCGACTACGAAGACTCGCACTCCGACACCAGCGCCGACCCGCTGCTCTTGCTCCATGCCTCACCGGCACGAACGACGAGTTCGTTCTCGCCGCGCTCGCGAAGCGAACTCGTGTCATCCGCCCCGACGCCCGCGGTCACGGGCGCTCCACGAACCCGTCCGGCGCCTTTCCCTTCGCGCGATGCGCGCGCGATGTCGTGGAACTGCTCGATCACCTCGCGATCGAGCGCGTCCGCGCCGTCGGAATGAGCCTCGGCGCCAAGACGCTCCTCCACCTCGCGACGATGGCGCCCTCGCGCGTGGCGGTGATGGTTTTCGTCTCGGCGACGCCGCGGTTCCCGACAGCGACGCGCGCTCTCTTCCGTGCTGCCGCCGCGGCGCCTAGCTCCGAGGGCGAGTGGACGGCGATGCGTGCAAGCCATTCGCAGGGCGACGCGGCCATCCGAGCACTCTGGTCTCTCCCGGCGCGCTTCGCCGACGACGCCTCCGATATGCAGTTCGGTCCCGAGCGGCTCGCGCTCGCCAGGCGCCGACGCTCCTCGTCGCTGGCGACCGCGACCCGCTCTATCCGATCGAGCTGGCGGTCGAGCTGTATCGCGGGAGCCCGAGCGTCCCTCTACATCGTGCCGGGCGGCGGTCACGGTCCGATCTTCGGCGACGAACGTGAAGCCATCGTCGCGCGCTCCCGTTCGTCGATAGTGCGGGTATGGCGGGCTCAGCGCGTCGAGCCGATCAGGCACGTGACGATCGGTTACCAACCAGTTCGCCAAACGCTACCCTCGGCCGGGCGTAGCGCGAACGGCCGCCTCTGCGCGCTGGGCGCAAAGATCGGAGAGCTTGTCGCGCAGGGTTCGGCCGACGGCGCCGAGATCCGAGCGGGCGTAGAGGGCGAGCTCGAGCCCGCCTACGGCAGGAAAGCCCTCCTTCTCGCCCAGCACACGATGGCCGGGCTGCACGGTGCTCGCGGGCAGCAGGCTGACGCCGAGCCCGGCGCTCACGGCAGCGCAGAGGCTCGCGAGGCTGGTGCTCGAGTAGGCAATCCGCCAGGCACGCCCGCGGCTCTCCAGCGCGTGGATCATTTCCTGCCGATAGAGCGCTCCCACGGGGAACGCCACCAGCGGCAGCGCTTCCGCGCCACGCTTGCGCCTTGCCGTCACCGGCCGCGCCGCGCTGTCGATCCAACACACGGACTCCGCCCAGCGCGCATGGGAATCGCTGTCGGCGCCCCACTGCTTGACCAACAACAGATCGAGCTCGCCGTTGCGGTAGAGGCGCAACAGGTGGTGGCTGAGCCCGCACTCGACCTCCAGGCGCAGGCGCGGTCGCTCTGTCGCGAAGCGCGTAAGCAGCGGCATCAGCGCTTCGCCCCCGAGGTCCTCGGGCACGCCCAAGCGCAACACACCGTCGCTGCCGCCGGGGTTCAACGCAACGGACGCCTCCTCGGCCAAGCGAAGGAGCCGCTGCGCGTAGCCAAGCAGGCGCTCGCCCTCTTCCGTGGGCACCACGTGACGCTGGCTGCGGTTCAGCAGACGGCAACCCAGGCTCTGCTCGAGGCGGATGATCTGCTGGCTGACCGTCGATTGGGTCATGTGCAGGCGCTCGCCGGCTCGGGTGAAATTTCCCGTCTCGACGACTGCCACGAAGCTTCGCAGCAAGAAGAGATCGATCATTCGGGGCTCTCCACGACGGGGCTCTCGGTCAAACCATTCAGAAGCCCACTAGGAGTCATTCTATCATTTCGTTTCCGCATGGCGTGACCGGGTACTAGATGATCTCGTCAGGAGGTGAAGGCGTGTCCCTGGCGAACATTTGGAGGGTCCTGCTCATGACGTTGTTCACGATGGCCTGCGCATCTTCCTCTTCCGCGGGAGCGGGGAACGCGGACGGCGGCTCTCCCGAGGCGCCCAAGGCGCCCGAGCAATCCGAGGCGCTCTTGCGGGCCGCCGAAAAGGGCGATGCGGCCACTGTCTCCGAGCTGCTGCGCCAGGGGGCGGCCGTAGACGTCCGGGACTCCGCGGGGAGCACGCCGCTCTTGCTGGCGACGGCCGGCAACCACGTGGCGGCCGCCCGCGTCCTCATCGAGGCAGGGGCAAACGTGAACCTCCAGAACCGTCAGCTCGACAGCGCCTACCTCCTGGCCGGAGCGGAGGGGCACCTGGAGATCCTGCGCCTGACCTTGAAGAACGGCGCCGACCTGAAGAGCACCAACCGCTACGGCGGCACCGCGCTCATTCCGGCCTGCGAACGCGGCCACGTGGAGGTCGTGAAGACGTTGCTGCAAGCGGGCGCAAGACACGTTCGCGTCCGGTCCGGAGTAGTGGACCCGCCCGAGTGTGCCCGGCGTTGAGTCCGTGACGGACGAGACACTGGGATGACGTTCGACAGAGTCCGAGGGTCAGTCCGACTCATTCCGGTTTTCGGGGTGAGGATGGCAGACCTTCGGCCTCAGAAATCGATCCGAATCACGTCAACCGCCTGGGCTGGACGGGACTGCTCGAGGCGATCCTGCTCAGCGATGGCGGGCCACGTCATCAGGCGATCGAGCGTCTCCTGATCGACGGCCGCGCCGACGTCAACCTGGCAGATCGAAACGGCGTCACGCCGCTCCAGCACGCCCGCGAGCGCAAACAAGATGCGATTGCCAAGATGCTCGTTGCCGCCGGAGGTCGCTGATGGAGAGGTCCGCCGAAGAGTTCATGCGCGAGGCGATCGGCCTGGCCCGCGCCAACGTCGAGGCCGGTGGCCCCCTGTGTCAGCGTAGTTGCCGGATGTCCTGAAGCATCGTGACGTGGGGCGA
>ERZ778025.507-NODE-507-length-67978-cov-13.369036_pt1 | contig 67978 bp, 64 predicted proteins | sample MGYA00375755_ERZ778025 | MGnify/ENA primary metagenome ERZ778025 (study PRJEB29350, sample SAMN05389825) | bioreactor metagenome | isolation source: Thiocyanate bioreactor | place: South Africa: University of Cape Town | collected 2014-03-17 ... | reverse complement strand
CCTGGGGGAAGCGTCCTGGGGGAAGCGTCCTGGGGGAAGCGTCCTGGGGGAAGCGGGAGACGCACGCCCTGCACCCCTGCGCAAACCGTGCGCCTCACGCCCACCGGCGCGCACGAAATGGACGGCCCTAGACTGGGACCGGGCACGAACGCCAGGGATTTCGCCGTGGCACGGCCGCTGCACTCAGCCGTGTCCCCCAGCTGAGTGCGATGACGTTGGACTATGCTCGCAGAATGGAAACCCGCGTCGACGAGCTGAAGCGCTACGTCCGCTTCACCGACGACGACGCCAGGCTTCTCGGGGCATTCGCCTCGCACGCGGCGCCGCATTTCCGGCGGATCGCGCAGGAGTTCTACGAACGCATCCGCGAGCACGAAGAGGCGCACGCGGTCTTCACCGGCGAGGACCAGATCCGCCGGCTTCAGGACTCGCTCGTGCGGTGGCTCGAGGGCGTCTTCGGCGGCGTCTACGACGAGGACTACTTCCAGAAGACGGAGCAGATCGGCCGCGTTCACGTGAAGGTCGGGCTCCCGCAGCGGTACATGCTGACCGCGATGGCGGTGATCCGCTCGTCTCTCACGATCGTGATCGACGAGAAGGCCGGTGCCGATGCCTCCATCATCGGCGCTGCGCTCTCGCGCCTCCTCGACATCGAGCTCGCAGTGATGCTCGAGAGCTATCGCGACGATCTCATCACCCGCGTCGAACGGGCGGCGAAGCGGGAGACGGATGCACAGAGCCGGCGCGACGACAGGGCGCGACAGCGTTACGTCAAAGCGGTGGAGCTCGCGCCGCTGCTCGTCGTCGGTCTCGATCCGAGTGGACACGTCGTGCTCTTCAACCGCGAGGCCGAGCGCATGACCGGCTACGCGCGGGACGAGGTGATCGGTCAGGCGTTCGTCCCGCTGTTCGTGCCCGAGGAGCTCCGCGAGCACGACGGATCGAAGCTCGTCTCCGCGGTGACCGGGACGACCACGGAGCTCGCGCTCCTGATGCGATCGGGGAAGGTCCGCGACATGCGCTGGCAAGTGGCTGCCGCGGACGAAGGGCCCGGCGACGGTGACGTTGCCCGCTTCCTCATCGGAGCCGACGTGACGGAGGAGCGGATCGCGCGCGAGCGTCAGCAGCAGGAAAAGCGCCTCGCCGCTCTCGGCACGCTGGCGGCCGGACTCGCGCACGAGATCCGCAATCCCCTGAACGGCGCGCGCCTTCACGTATCGTTTCTCGAGCGCGCTCTCTCGAGGGAGAGCGGGTCGACGGAGGCGCTCGAGGCGGTGCACGTCGTCGGCTACGAGATCCAGCGGCTCGCGCGTCTCGTGACGGAGTTCCTCGACTTCGCGCGTCCGCAACCCCTCGTCTGGGTGCCCGTGAACGCGCGGGAGCTCTGCGAACGTGTCATCCACCTCGTGGAGGCCACGGCTCGGGCGGCGCAGGTGACGATCGCCACCGACTTGCCGACGCGCGAGCTCCAGTTCGACGGCGATGTTCAGCGGCTCGAGCAGGTGCTCCTCAACCTCTTGCAGAACGCGATCGAGGCGCTCGGGCCCAAAGGGGGAGGCTCGGTCGCCGTTCGTGCGCGCCGGGAGCCGAGGCATGTCTGGATGGAGATCGAGGATGACGGCCCGGGGATCCCGTCGGGCCAGCCTTCGATCTTCGACGCGTTCTATTCGACCAAACCCAACGGTACCGGGCTCGGCCTTGCAATCGTCCATCGAATCGTGACCGACCATGGCGGTAACATCGACGTGGACAGCCGTCCCGGTCGGACGCGTTTTCGGGTAACGCTGCCGCTGATGAGACAAGAGGCCGAGGTATGAGCAAGGCACGAATTCTGGTCGTCGACGACGAGGCATCCGCGCGGAGCGGGCTCGAGAAGCTCCTCAATCAGTCGGGGTACGACGTCTCCCTCGCGGCGGACGGCGTGGCCGCGCTCGAGGTCGCCGCGTCGACGGCGCCGGACGTCGTCGTCACCGACCTGAAGATGCCGAACATGGACGGCATGACGCTGCTCACGAAGCTGCGCGAGCAGGACTCCGAGCTGCCCGTGATCGTCACGACCGCGTTCGGGGACGTCAGCAATGCCGTCGACGCCATGCGCAAAGGCGCTTCGGACTTCATCACGAAGCCGATCGACTTCGACGTCCTGCTCCTCGCGATCGAGCGGGCGTTCGAGCAGCGGGTCATCCGCGTCGAGGCGGAGAACCTGAAGCGGCAGATCCGCGATCGCGACGGCGAGGGCCTCCAGGGGTTGCTCGGGACGAGCCCCGTGATGCAGAAGGTCTATCGCGTCGCGCGGCAGGTCGCGGGCTCGAAGGCGACGGTCCTGATCACCGGCGAGAGCGGTACCGGCAAGGGTGAGCTCGCGAAGGCGATCCACGCCCTCAGCCCGCGCACGAAGGCGCCGTTCGTGTCGCTCCACTGCGCGGCGATCCCGGAGACGCTCCTCGAGGCCGAGCTCTTCGGGCACGAGAAGGGCGCGTTCACCGGCGCGGACAAGCGGCGCGTCGGCCGCTTCGAGCAGGCCGCCGGCGGGACGCTCTTCCTCGACGAGGTCGGCGATATCCCGCCGCTGATGCAGGTGAAGCTCCTCCGGGTCCTCCAGGAGAGGACGATCGAGCGCATCGGCAGCGGCCAGTCGGTCCCCATCGACGTTCGCGTCCTCGCGGCGACGAACAAGGACCTCGCCGCCGAGGTGCGCGAGGGGCGTTTCCGCGAGGACCTCTACTATCGGCTCAACGTCGTCGCGGTGGAGATGCCGCCGCTCCGCCTCCGCAGCGGGGACGTGGTCGTCCTCGCGGAGCACTTCCTCCACCGCTTCGCGCGGGAGAACCACAAGAACATCGACGCCTTCAGCGATACGGCGCGCACGAAGATCCTGGGCCATCGCTGGCCGGGCAACGTCCGTGAGCTCGAGAACGCGATCGAGCGGGCCGTCGTCATGAGCGAAGGCCCCAAGCTCGACGCCGACGACCTACCGTTCGACGCCGCTCAGCCGATCCAGGGACCCGTCCGGATCCCGGGGTCGACGATGGCGGAGATCGAGCGCTACGCGATCCTCTCGACGCTCGAGGCCACGCAGGGCTCGACCGCGCGCGCCGCAGAGCTCCTCGACATCAGCGTCCGCACCATCCAGTACCGTCTCGCAGAGTACGGGCTGTCGTCGAAGGACCTCCGGAAGTAGCGGCGACGGCCGGCTCGCACGGTTTGCGCGGCGGCGCAGGGTTCGCTGTCGCGCCGTGAGCGCCCTCGTGCGGACGCCGTTCGTGCGAGGAGAAAGCGCGGATCAGGTGCTGGCACGCGCGATGCTCCCTCCGCCGCGATGGCTGCCGTATCGACGTACGAGGAAGTCTGGACGGTCCGCCGCCGCATGGTGGATGACCTGCTGACCGAGCTCCGCGAGCGCGCTGCGAGGGCTCACGACCCGCGCGAGGTCAAGCTGATCGAGACCCACATCTCCTGGGTCCTGCTCGGCCCCGAGGTCTACAAGATCAAGAAGCCGGTGACGCTCCCGTTCCTCGACTTCTCGTCGTTCGAGGCGCGCGAGCGTGCGTGTCGGAACGAGGTCCGGATCAACCGGCGCCTCGCACCCCGCACGTATCTGGGCGTCGTCCCGATCCGCCGTCGCTCGGATGGGCGCTACACCCTTCGCGCCGGCGGCGGCGCGATCGCGGAGTGGGCCGTCCAGATGACGCGCCTCGACGATGAGCGTCGTGCGGACGTGCTCCTCGAGAGGGGCGAGCTGCGCCGGGAGCACGTCGACGCGCTCGCGTTCGCGATCGCGGCGTTCCACGCCGACTCGGCGAGCGGGCCGCGGATCGTGAGCTGTGGTGCGCCCGACGCCGTCGAGCGGAACGTGCGCGACAACTTCGTCTCGCTCCGTGAGTCGGGTGGTGACTTCGTCGCGGCGGAGACGCTGGCAGGGCTCGCGCGGTGGCAGATCTCGTTCCTGACCGAGCACCGTGACGTGTTCGAGCAGCGCATGCTCGCTGGAGCCGTTCGCGACGGACACGGCGATCTCAGGCTCGAGCACGTGTTCTTCCACGCGAGCGACTTCGAGGTGATCGACGGGATCGAGTTCGACGATCGCTATCGCTTCGCCGACGTCTGCGCCGACGTTTCGTTCCTCGCGATGGACCTCGCACGGCTCGGGCGAGTCGACCTCGCCGAGCGCTTCGTCGCGATGTATGCACGCGCGGCGAACGACTTCGACCTCTATCGCGTGCTCGATTTCTACGAGAGCTACCGCGCCTGCGTACGCGCGAAGATCGCGGCGTCGACGGCGACGAGCCCTGGGGCCCCGGAGCACGTTGCCGAGGCCGCACGAGCGGAGGCGCGGCGGTATCTGCTCCTCGCAGAGGCTGCGCGTCGGCGGTCGGTGCTGGAGCCGGTGGTCGTCGCCGTGGCCGGAGGCATCGCGTCGGGAAAGAGCACCCTTGCCGAGCGTCTCGGCGAGGAGCTGAGCGCGCCGGTGGTCGACGCGGATCGAACGCGCAAGCACATGATCGGCGTCGCCCCGACCGCACCCGCGGCCGCCGGCGCGTGGCAGGGCGCGTACGACCAAGCGTTCAGCACGCGCGTCTACGCCGAGGTGCTGCGACGTGCGGGGCTCGTGCTCGCGTCCGGTCGGCCAGTGATCATCGACGCGTCCTTTCGCACGGCCGCGGCCCGCGCCGCGGCGCGGGAGATCGCGCAGGCGCACGGCGTTCCGTTCCGCTTGCTCGAGTGTACGGCTCCGATGGAGGTGTGCCGTGCGAGGCTCGAGGCACGTCAGGGCAGGGCCCACGTCTCGGACGCGACCCCCGAGATCCTCGACGCCTTCGCCGCCGGCTACGAGCCGATCGTCGAGCTCGCGCCGGCGGAGCACATCCGCGTCGACACGTCGGGCACGGCGGACGACGCGCTCGCGCAGGCGAAGCGCGAGATCGCCACCTGGCCGCGAGGTCTCGTCGGGTAGCGCGACCTCGGCTCAGCTGGGCAGCGTCGTGCACATGGACGAGTGACCGAGCCTCACGTCTCGGTCGAGCCTCGCGTTTCGCCGAAGGGTTCCTCTGCCCGGAGATCCGGGGACGCGCCGTGTGCGCAGGTACCGACGAGCTCGTCCTCGTGAACCGCGTTCTCCGTCTCTTCCGCGTGTTCGATCGAATGTTCCTCGCCCGACCCAAGGAACTTCGGCCTCGGCTTGCGTGGGCCAGTCATTGCTTCATCACCTCCTTCTCACTCGATGCGAAGAAGCAGCACGCGTGCCTGCTGCGGCGGCGGTGCAGCTCTTCCGAGCGCGGAACGTCGCGTGCAGCCGTCGGTCGTCATGAAGCGGATGATCCTCCGTGCACCGAGGCGCGCCGAGGAGGCGCCGCTGAGCCTCGAGGAGGTGCCCGATCCCGTACCGGGCGAGGACGAGATCGCGATCGCCGTCCGAGCTTGCGCCGTCTGCCGGACGGACCTCCAGCTCGCCGAGGGCGACCTGCCCGCGCGCCGCCTTCCCATCGTGCCCGGCCACCAGATCGTCGGAGAGGTGGTCGCGGTCGGGGCTCGCGTCTCGAGCTGGTCGGTGGGGGATCGCGCGGCGGCGGGCTGGCTCGGCTCTGCATGTGGGGTGTGCATCCAGTGCGTCGCGGGGAAGGAGAACCTCTGCGAGCAGGCCCGCTTCACCGGCTGGGACATCGACGGCGGCTACGCCACGCGGGCGATCGTGAACGCATCGTTCGCGTTCCCCGTGCCGGCGGGCTTCGATGATGCCGCGTCGGCAGCGCCGCTGCTCTGCGGTGGGGTCATCGGCTTTCGTTCGCTCGGTCGCGCCGGTGTGAGGCCGGGGATGCGCGTCGGGCTCTACGGCTTCGGAGCGTCGGCCCTGCTCGCGCTCCAGGTCGCGCGCTACTGGAACTGTCGCGTGTTCGTCGCGACGCGCTCGATCGAAGAGCAAGCTCGGGCGCGAGCGATGGGCGCCGTCTGGGCCGGTGGCTACGACGACCCTCCTCCCGAGCCGCTCGACGCGACGGTCACGTTCGCGCCTGCCGGTGACGTCGTGATCGCCGCGCTGCGCGCTGCGGCACGGGGCGGGACCGTCGCGATCAACGCGATCCACCTCGACCGTGTCCCGAGCTTTTCGTACGACCTCCTCTGGTGGGAGCGAAACCTCGTCAGCGTCTCCAACTACACGCGCAAGGACGCGACCGAGCTCTTGGGGTTGAGCGACCGGATCCCTCTGCGGACGCGCTTCGAGCAGCACCCACTCGAAGCTGCGAACGAAGCCCTCGTGCGCCTCCGCGAAGGGAAGGTCGAGGGCTCTGCCGTGCTCGTCATGTGAGCTGATCGCGAGTCACGCAGGGGGGGCTTGATATACATCTTGGCGGGGCCGAGATGATGGCCGCGGAGAGGTCGATCAGCTGTTCGACGGGTGATGCCCTCCCTCGGCGAAGTCGGCGCGCGTCGTCGCGCGAGTGGTCTGCGAGGGGACGTGCTCGCGGCCACGACGTGGTTCGACGTGGCAATGGGAGCCGGTGAGGACGCCCATCGTCTTTGTCCTCCGCGCGCCAGTGGAATCTCACGCCACCGCGTGGTACCTCGGCGATCGGACGCGTCGTGATGGCGCGGAGGCAGCAAGCCGATGAGCGTCGAGAGCAGCGCGGGAGATCTGGGCAAGGTGGTCGCGCTGCTCGGCGCGGCGGTAGTGGCCGTGCCGCTCTTCCGCCGGCTCGGGCTCGGTTCGGTGCTCGGTTATCTCACGGCGGGGGTCGTGATCGGACCGTTCGGTCTCGGCTTGATCGGCGATCCCGAGGGCATCCTCCACGTCGCCGAGCTCGGCGTCGTGATGTTCCTGTTCGTCATCGGGCTCGAGATGCGCCCTTCGCACCTCTGGAGCCTGCGGCGCGAGATCTTCGGCCTCGGCACGCTGCAGATCGTCGTCTGCGCGATCTTCCTCACCGGCGTGCTGCTCGCGTTCGGGATGCCGCCCGCCACGGCCTTCGTCGGCGCGATGGGCTTCGTGCTCACGTCGACGGCGGTGGTCATGCAGCTGCTCGGCGAACGTGGCGACGTCTCGCTCCCGCGCGGCCAGAAGATCGTCTCGATCCTATTGTTCGAGGATCTCCTGATCGTCCCGCTCCTCGCGCTCGTCGCGTTCCTGTCACCGGAGGTCCCCGCGCACGCGAGCGGGTCGCGCTTGCTCTCGATCGGCATGGCGCTCGGCGCCATCGTGCTCCTGGTCGCCGCCGGCCGCTTTCTGCTGAACCCGCTCTTCCGGCTCCTCGCCGCCGCGAAGGCGCGCGAGGTGATGACGGCAGCGGCCCTCCTCGTCGTCCTCGGTGCGGCGCTCCTGATGCAGGTCGGCGGCCTCTCGATGGCGATGGGCGCGTTCCTGGCCGGAGTCCTCCTCTCGGAGTCGACGTTCCGTCACCAGCTCGAAGCCGACATCGAGCCGTTTCGCGGCCTCCTGCTCGGCCTCTTCTTCCTCGGCGTCGGCATGGCGCTCGATCTGTCGGTCGTCGCCGGCAGCTGGAAGCTCGTCCTCGCGGCGGTCGTCGCGATGATGGTCGTGAAGGCGCTCTGCATCTTCGTCGTCGCGCGGCTCATGGGCGCGAGCCGCGAAGACGCGCTCGACCGCGCCGTTCTCATGGCGCAAGGGGGCGAGTTTGCCTTCGTGCTCTTCGCGGCGGCGGTCTCGAGCAAGGTCATCGACCCGACGGTGAACGCCAACATGAGCGCGGTCATCATCCTATCGATGGCACTGACGCCCCTCGTGACGCTGGTGGCACGCCGGCTCATCCCGAAGGCGCGCGCGTCGTTCGACGGCATCGAGGAGGCGAACGATCTCCACGGCCGCGCGCTGCTCATCGGCTTCGGCCGCTTCGGTCAGGTCGTCAGTCAGTCGCTCCTCGCGCGCGGTGTCGACGTCACGATCATCGACAATGACGTCGACATGATCCGCAGCGCGTCCGATTTCGGCTTCAAGGTCTACTACGGCGACGGCACGCGGCTCGACGTGCTCCGGGCGTCGGGCGCGCACGAGGCGCAGCTCGTCGCCGTCTGCGTCGACGACAAGTCGGCGACGAAACGCATCGTCGAGCTCGTCCACCACGAGTTCTCGCAGGCGCGCCTCCTCGCGCGCTCGTACGACCGACAGCACGCGCGGGACCTGGTGGACGCCGGCGTCGACGTGCAGGTCCGCGAGACGTTCGAGTCGGCGATGCTCTTCGGCGGCGCGGCCCTCGAGGCGCTGGGGCTCTCGCCGGAGGAGGCCGCGGAGGTCGTCGCCGAGGTCCGCCGCCGCGACGCCGAGCGCTTCCAGCTCGAGATGACGGGCGGCCTCGATGCCGGCAAGGTCCTCCTCCACGGCAACGTCCAGAAGCCCACGCCGCTCACGACACCGCGCCGCGAGGGAAGGGCGCTGAACGCCGACGCCGCCGCGGCCGTCGACGCGAGCTGACTCCGCGCACCGCGCACGCTCTGTCGGCGACAAGGCTTCTGTGAGCTCGGAGGTGGTGCCAGGTCGACGGGATCGCGCCGGCCGGGAGGCTGTTAGAGTCTCGTCTCCTTGCGGGTTCGGTCCTCTGCTTCGATCCGACGCATCATCGCGAGCGCCGGCCTTTGCGTGGTGATGCTCGCCGCCGGCGTCGCGTCGGCGGAGGAGCCTCTCCAACTCGAGCTCGACATCTCCGCCAGCATCTGCGCCTCGAGCGCGCCGGTGTCCGTGGAGACGCTCGGCTCGGAGCTCGCCCTGCGCGTGCGGAGACCGGTGGTCGTCCAGCGAGGCGCCCCGGCGGTGTTGCACGTGCGTATCGACGCCGCGCGAGACGGCTTCATCGGACACGCGACGTTCGAGGGTGCATCCGGCCGCGATGAACGTGACATCGAGGGGACGAGCTGCACGGAGATCGTGCAGGCGCTCGCATTCGTCGCGAGCTCGTGGCTCGAAGCGGAGCCCGAGGTCGTCCGGCTCTCGCCGGCGGCCGCGCCTCCGCCGGCGGTGGCGCCCCGACCTACTCGACCCGCCGACGTCCCGCCGACCACCAGGCCGCCGGCGGTCGCTCTCCCAGCGTCGAAGGCTTCACGCCTCCGGGCCGGCTGGCGCTCGGGCGTGGTGCTCGGCTTCGTGAGCCGACCCGCGCTCGACGTCACGGCGGCGGGCGGTGTCACGCTCGGCGCCGGCGGGACGGAGCTGCGCGGAGGCGTTCGCCTCACGTGGGCGCGGAATACGGTCGAGCTTGGCAGCGTGCAACATCGCTGGCTGACCATCCCGCTGGATGCGTGCCGGAACGTTCGACGGGAGCGCATCACGGCTGGGCTTTGCGGCCGGGTGGACCCCGGGCTCTTCCTCACGTCGATCACGGCTGCGCGGTCCTTCGAGGCGCATCACGCGCTCGCCTGGCTCGACGCCGGCGCAGGGCTGAGGCTCTCCGCATCGCTCGGCGGCGTCGACCTCGAGCTGGACGCCTTTGCTCTGGTCCCCGTCACCGGTTATCGAATCGAGCGGGATCTCGCTCGCCTCGAGGGCCTCCGCAGCGTGGCGGTCTCGATCGGTCTGGGAGCGATGTTGCCGATTCCGTGATCAATCGTCGCGAACCTGCCCCATGGAACGCGCAAGGCGAGGATGATCCGCGTCGAGTCATACCCCACAGCGCCTCCTTGCGTCGCCGACGCGAAAGAAGAGGCCGAAGCGTCCGCCGGTAGAGCTCGGCTCCGGCGCTTCATCGAGAGCCATCATGCGCTGCTCTGGCGAAGCGTCCGCCGCTTCGGTGTTCCCTCGAACCGGACGGACGAGGCCGTCTCACGCGTGATCGACGTGGTCATGCGCCGCCTCGGCGAGATCGCGCCCGAGAAGGAGCAGGCGTTCGCCATCCAGGTCTGCGTCCGCGTCGCGTCCGAATTTCGACGTGCAGAGCAAGCGCGCGTCCGTAACCAGGTGGCGACACCGATCGAGGAGCTCGCGTCGGCCGCGCCGTCGCCGGAGGAGCTTCTCGAGCAGAAGCAGTGTCGAGCGATGCTCGACAAAGTCCTCAACACGCTCGATCCCGATCTGCGCGTCGTGCTCGTCCTGCACGAGGTCGAGCAATGGACGACCGCGAAGATCGCCGAGTCGCTCCAGATCCCTCCGGGCACTGCGGCTTCCAGGCTCCGGCGCGCCCGAGAACAGTTCGCCGAGGCGGCGGCCAGAGCCCGTCTTCCGTCCACGGGAGAACGCCGATGAAGGAGCTGCCCTTTCTCGATCAAGACGCGCGCATGCTCCTCGAATCGGCACGCGAGGATCGGCCGGACCCAGGTGCGCTCGAGCGCGAGCTCGAACGCGTCGGTCTCGGGGCGTCGGCGGCGACGATCGCCGCTGGCGGCGACCCGCAGAGCGGACCTGGGCATGCCGCCGGCGGAGACATCGCCGAGGCGACTCGAGACATCGCCGCGAACGGATGGAGCTCCCTGGCCGGGTCGACCACCGCGAAGCTCGTGCTGTTCGCCGGAACGATCGCGCTCACCGGAGCGCTCTCCATCAGGCAGTTCTCCGGTTCAGGCGCGGGCCCGCGGATGTCCGAGGCGAGCGAGCCAGCCGTTTCGATCGCGGGTCCGGTCGCATCGATCGTTCGCTCGCCGGACGTCGCGGCTCCTCCTGCTCCCGTGCTCGCGGCGGCAGACCTGCCGGATGCTCCTCGATCTCCGCACCACGCGCTCACCTCGCGGCCGCCGGCTGCGCCCGCCACGCATCGAGCTCCGCCGGCGCCCGCCTCGACGGGGAGCGCGAGGACGCTCGCCGAGGAGCTCGCGATGCTCGATCGCGCGCGTGCCCTCGTCCGTAGCGCGCCGGACGCGGCGATGTCCGTGCTCGACGACCACGGGCGGAAGTACCCGGCGACGCCCTTCGCGGAGGAGTCCGCGCTGCTCCGCGTCGAGGCGCTCGTCGCCGCAGGCCGGAGGAGCGAGGCCGAGCGCGTGGCGGAGCCGTTCGTTCGCGATCGCGCGGGCGCGCCTGTCGCTCGTCGAATGAAGGACCTCCTCGAGGGGGCACGCCCTGGTTCGGCGCGCTGAAGATCCCAACGGAGAACCGAGATGTTCATACGACGAAGGCCCATCCTCGTACTCTCGATCGCGCTCGTCGCCTGCGCCGCCGAAGCGGTCACGGTCGGAGACATCAATCAACTCCCGCCTCCCTCGCAAGAGGCGGAGGCGGGCCTGCCTCTGACACCGCCGGACGGCACGTCACCGGACACCGGCGCGCCCCGACCGACGTGCGGCGAGCTCGTCTGCCCGGCATTTTCGTTCTGCTACGACGGCGGATGTCAGTGTCCGAAGGAGCGCTCGGCGCTCTGCGACGACGCCTGCGTTGATCTCCAGACCGACGTCCTTCACTGCGGCGCGTGTGGCAACGCATGCAGCATCGCCTCGAGCGCGTTCGACGCCGGCGGCGACGCCTCGAGCCCCGGCGCGACCGCCAGCTGCGCGATCGGGGCATGCCGCGTCATCGAGGACTTCCCGCTCCTCGACGGCACGCCGCTCATGAGCCGAGGTGAAGCGATCGCGTTCGACGACGACTTCGTCTACGTGCTCACGGAGCGTGCGATCCTCCGAGCTCCGCGCGCGACGCTCTGGCCATTCACTCGCATCGCGACGGTGAATAACGGCAAGCCCGGGATGGTCGTCACCGACACGCACATCTACTACGCGACGAGAGGCTCCGTCTTCGTCATGCCGAAGGGAGACCTCGACGGCGGCGTCGCAACGCTTCTTCCCGTCCCGGGGGGGCTCCAGACGGACTTCGCACGGTCGGCGACGCACCTCTACATCGGGAATCGGAGCGGCGTTCGTCGTCTGGCGTTCGCGGACGGCACGATCGAGGAGCTTCTCACCCAAGGCGTCAGCGCGATCGCCGTCGAGGGAGACTCGCTGTACTTCGCCGAGTACGGCTTCTGCGGGCAGGGCTCTCTACCGATCGCGCGCCTCGACCTGACGACCATGGAGCGCACCGACATCGCCTCGAGCGAGGATGTCCGTGCCATCGTGACGACTGGAGACGGGATCGCGTGGGCCGCCGGCGCTTGCTGGGACGGTCCCGACCAGTACGGCGACCGCGCCGTCTTCCGGTGGACTGGCGCGACGAACAAGATCGAGCAGCTGCACGGCGCGGGCGCGATGCCGACAGGAATCGCCTTCGACGGAGCTCGCCTCTTCTGGACGAACGGTCGAGGACCCGAGCTCGACGACGAGACGCACTCGCTCTTGACGATGATCCCCGGCGCGAACGGCCCCGTCACGCGCGTCGCCACCACAGGTCGCACGGACACACTCGGCGACGTCCCCGGCGCAGTGGTGATGCACGCGCCGGTCGTGGTCGACGGCAGCCTCCTCTGGCTCGACTACGTCGGTCATCTCGGGGCGACCAATCAACAGACACCCGTGCTCCGTCGGCTGACGCCACGTTGACCCCTTCGACGAGGTCCATGATGAAGCTCCGCAGGATCATCGAGGCGTGCTGCCTCCTCTCCGCCTCTGCGATCTCTTTCCATTGCAGCTCGCGAGCATCAGGCGGTTACGCCGATCCACCGGCCGAGCCGCCGGCGCCTCCGCCGCTCGCGCCGCCCGATGCAGAGCCGCCCGCAGCCGAGTGTCCGCTGCGATGCTCCGAAGATCTCCGCGACGTCGTCGACTGCAAAGGGGAGCTCCGTGAGCGATGCACCGGCGCGCTGGCGTGCGGGAGCGGCGCACGGTGCGTCCCTGCCTGCGAAGCGGCCGAGGCGAATCGGAGCAACATCGGCTGCTCGTACGTCGTCCCGCGCGTCATCAACAACGGGAGCTCCGGCTGTCACGCGCTGTTCATCACCAACGTCTGGAGCCAGCCGGCGAAGATCGACGTGCGCTACGACGGCGAGGCCCTCGACGTCACGGGCAAGATGCGCAGCGTGGAGGGGTTTGCGCCGATCGCCGGTGACGAGATCCCGCCCGGCACGACGGCTGTCCTCGCGCTTGTGGGCCTCGAGACCGAAGTCGTCGGACGAGGGCTCCAGTGCGAACGCGGCCTCGTACCGCTGAAGGGCGATCGGATCTGGGATTTCCGCGATGTCGGGATCGCGACGACGGGCCGGACGCCCGCGTTCGTGGTGACGGCGGGCGCGCCGGTACAGATCCACGCCATCGAGCCGTTCTCGAGCGACACGTTCGACACCGGAGGTGGCGGGCGGAGCGGCGCGCTGCTCGCGTCGACGAGCGCGTGGGGCACCGACTACGTCGTCAGCGTGCCCGCCGACACGGCGAACCTGTCGCCCGCGGCAGCGGGCTGGCTCCAGATCGCGGCGGCCGAAGACGGCACGGTCGTCGAGCTCCAGCCGAGCCAGCGGCTGCTCGGAGCTCCCACCGTGGCCGGCGGCCAGGCCGGCGAACGTCCCACCTATGCGCTTCGACGGGGCGAGACGATCCAGATTCGTCAGCTCGGCAACCTGAGCGGCAGCCTCGTCCATTCCAACAAGCCGGTCGGGGTCTTCTCCGGCGCACCGCTCCAGGTGCCGACCGGAGTCCCGAGCCGCGATCTCGCCCACACGCAGCTCTGGCCCGTCTCTTCGCTCGGTCACGTCTACCCGGCCGTGCGCCACCGCGATCGCTACGAGGGCACCCCCGAGTCGCCCGTGTGGCGCGTCGTCGGGGCGGTCGACGGCACGACGCTCCGGTACCAGCCGAGTGCGCCCGCGGGTGCGCCGGTGACGCTCGACCGCGGTCAATACGTCGAGTTCGCCGCGTCGGCGCCGTTCGTGGTCGCGAGCCAGGACGCCGAGCATCCCTTCGCGCTCTTCGCCTACATGACGGGCGCAGGGCCGTACCTCGATCCCGGCGTGGGCGCCGACGACATCCGCGGAGGGCCCGAGGTCGTGCCGGTGCTCGCCGATGTCCAGTTCCTCCGAAGCTACCGGTTCGCGTACGATCCGACGCTCCCCGAAGCTCACCTCGTCGTCGTCCGGAAGCGAGGAGCGAACGGGTTCGCCGATGTCACGCTCGAATGCGCAGGCGTCCTCGACGGCTGGTCACCGATCGCTCCGGACGGAGAGTACGAGTACACGCGCATCGATCTGATGCGAGGGAACTTCGCTCCGCAGCACGGCTGCAGCAGCGCGCGCCAGGCGATGCAGAGCGCCGAGCCGTTCGCCGCGACGATGTGGGGCTGGGGCTCGCGCGCGACGGGCGTTGGCCGACTGACGGACGGAGGAATGGACGGCGTCAACACCCGCCGCATCAGCTACGGATACCCTGCAGGCGCCGGGTTCCGTCCCGTGAACCAGGTGAGCTATGCCGATCTCGATTGAGCTCGCCTCGCGGCCGGGGCTCGTCCGGGCGACGGTGTTCGCGGCGGCCTTGGCCATGGTCCTCGGCGCGTGCAGCACGCTCGAACGACCGGCGTTCCAGGACCCGCGCGAGGTCGAGAACGAAGACGGAGGGACGGCGCCCCCGCCGCTGAGCGAGGTCAGCTGCGGCTGCAGCGCCGACGGCCGCAGCGTCGTTCGCTGCGACGGCAGCATCCTCACGGAGTGCGGAGTCGCCGGCTGCCACGACGGCAGCTGTGCGCCGGACCTGTGCGAGGCGGCGAAGGCGAAGCAATCATCCGAGGGATGCGCGTTCTACACGACCGTGCCCGATGCGTACCTCGGAGCGCAGGGCTGCTTCGCGGTATTCTTGAACAACACGACTCCCCATCCAGCCGAGGTGAGGCTCCGCTATGGCGCTCTCGAGCTCGACGGACGCAAGTTCGTGTACGTCCCCGAGGGATCGGGGAGCGCCGTCCGGTACACGGAGCTCCCGGACGGGCGCATTCCCCCGTCGACGCTCGCCATCGCGTTCCTCGCCGGCCCTCACGGCTTCGTTCCCGGCACGGGCCCGAGCGCACAGGAGTATCGTCCGTGCCCGGCCGAGCCGGCGGTGAAGGCGACGTCGAGCCAGCCGCGGGATACCGGGCCGGGTCTTGCGTTCGTGATCACCACCACGCAGCCCGTCGGCGCGTCCGACATCTATCCGTACGGCGGTGCCGATAGCTACGTGACGGGAGCATCGACGCTGCTTCCAATCAACGCGTGGGGAACGAAGTACCTCACGGCCGTCGCCGGCGGAGCCGCGCCGATCACTGAGCGCTCGTGGCTCGACCTCGTCGCCGAGGTCGACACAGCCGTCACGATGCGGCCGCTTGCGCGTCGCCTCCCCGGCGCCGGCACGGTACCTCCGCTCGCGATCGGCCAGGCTCACACGATCCAGCTGCGCGCAGGAGAGGTCCATCACCTCGTGCAGCCGGTCGACCTCTCGGCGGTCGCGCTCACGAGCGAACAGCCCTTCATGGCGATCGCCGGCACCCGCTGCTGGGGCGCACCCTGCGATGCTTCGCACCAGCAGCTCGTCCCCGTGCCCGCCCTCGGCTCCGAATACGTCGCCGTCGGGCATCGCGACCGCGTCCCGGCGGCAAACGAGACGCATGCGTTCCGCGTCATCGGCGCGGTCGACGGGACCACGCTGACCTATCTGCCCGCGCCCCCCGAAGGCGCGCCGGCGACGCTCGATCTCGGCTCCGACGTCATCATCGAATCGCGGACGCCGTTCGTCGTGCGCAGCCAGGACTCGGCGCACCCGTTCTACGTCGCGGAGTACATGACGGGCTGCCTCACCGTCGATCCGAGCGCCGAGCACGGCTGCCCCGGCGACCCGGAGTTCACGAGCCTCGTGCCCCCCGAGCAGCTCGCCCAGAGCTACGTGTTCTTCTCCGATCCGACCTATCCGACGACCCATCTCGTCGTCGTCCGCGTTCGCGCAGCGTCGGGTGCCTTCGAAGACGTCGAGCTCGACTGTGCCGGCGCGCTCGATGGGTGGTCGCCGCTCGGGGATCGCTACGAGTACACACGGCTCGATCTCGTCACCGGCGGCGTCGACCAGGGGGCATGCCGCAACGGCCGCCACGAGATCGCGAGCAAGGCGCCGTTCGGCGTGACGGTCTGGGGCTGGGGCAGCGGCGTAGGGAAGGGAGGCACGGGATGTACGAGCTATGCCCTGCCCGCAGCGGTCGGGCTTCGTCCGATCAATCAAGCCGACGTGCACTGAGGCGCAACTCAGTTGCGCCGATCCTGAAAGCTCGAAGCGGTCGGCTCACACGAACTCGCTTTGACCGGAGATTCCCGCCCGCTCGTTCAACGGGCGGGCGTGAATCGGAGGTCAATCCCAAGTGAGCACCGTTATAGCTCGAGCGCACCCTCTACGATCGAACGCGGGTCAATCCCAGCTACCCTCGACTGGGCTGACGGGGGCGTCGAGCCGGATGCCGAAGCGGCGCCCGGCTCCGTGTCGACGTCAGGATTGAATTGGGTGATGGTGTGGGGCGTGGCTCATTTCGAGCTCAATGCCATTCGGTACTCGACGGTGCCCGCCTCTTCCGCCAGCTTGTCGTACAGGCCTCGAGCGCGTTCATTGGTCTTGTGCGTGTGCCAATAGAGTCGAGAGCAGTTCAGCTCGAGAGCTCGGTCCCTGACCCACTCGATGAGGGAACGCCCCACGCCACGGGCTCGCTGATTGGGTTCAGTGTAGAGATCTTCGAGATAGGCAAAGTTCTTCGTGGTCCAGGTTGAGCGGTGGACGATCATCGTCACCATGCCAACGGCTGTCGTGCCGTCGAATGCCAGCGCGGCTCGCATGGGCTCACCAGGATCGAAGAAGCGGGCCCAGGTGATCTTGGTCTCCTCGAGAGGAATGCTGATTTTGTAGAACTCTTGATACCCCTTCCACAGGGGCAGCCAGGATTCGAAGTCTGAAAAGACTGCTTCTCGTACAGTTGTCACAGCTTCTCCTTTGCGCGGTTTGCGCCCAGCTCTCATTGGGTGGCGCTGACGGCGACGAGGTCGTGTCTCGCGGAAGCGAGTTCTAGTGCGCCGATGGGCCCGCGAAAGGTCCAGTCGTGACATGGTCGTGGGTCCAGTTCGTGGCGACCCGATGACGCCGGACGTGGACCGGACTGCCACGTAGCCGCGATGACCGGCGGGGACACGACGAAGCCCTCGTGCCTTCCGCGAAGGGAAGGTCGAGGGCTCCGCCGCGCTCGTGATGTGAACGACGTACGCGTCTCGGCGCGACGTCGTTCGACGCGCTCACTTCACCGGGGCAGCCGAGATGAGCTTCAGGTCCAGTCCAGCGGGGTACTGGAAGCTGGTGTTGTCGCCGAAGCCGATGACCTGAACGCCGACGGGCTTCTCCGCCGTCAACGTGTGGGCACCGTCGCCTCCGCTCTTCGTGAGATCGACTCGGTGAACGCCGTAGGGGCCCTCGCCGATCTGCGTCCACGGCGCCTCGATCGGCGCTCCGTCGATCTGGATCGCCGCGTCTACGGGCGCGGTGATGTCCGCGTAGAGAACCGGGTAGTCGTTCGGCGCGAGAAAGACGTACTTGGTGCGCCACTGCTCGATCGCTGCGTAGTGGCTCTGCGAGGGATCGCCCCGCTTGTCGACCATGGTCCAGTCGTAGGCCATGGCGCCGAGGAGGAACGTCGCGACGCCGAACTCGGCAGTGCCGGTTACCTCGAACGGCTCCTCCGCGCCGATGATCGCGCAGTCCGCGACCTGGCCGGCCTCGAGCGTGTCGGGGCAGTTCGGCGGCTTCGACGGGCTGTACGAGAGCGTGGTGCCGTCCTTGTTGCCGTAGAGGCGAACATGGTGGCTCACCGCGTTGCCCTTGGGGCCGGTCGGCGGGGTGACGACGTAGCGCTTCCCGAGCGTCTCGGCGGGCAGCACCGTCTCCTCGATGTGATCGCAGGCCATCTTGTCGGCCGGGATGTCGATGCAGGGCACGCTCGTGATCACCTGGACGGGCTTCGTCGCGTGGACGAGCGAGCCACTGAAGTCGAACTCCTGGCCCTTGTCGGTGACGAGCGCGGCGACGTCACCGGCGTTCGGCAGCTTCAGGGTGATCGTCCCGCCGCCGTCGGTCGCGGGGATCTCCTGGCCGTTCACCGAGGCGATGACCTTCGCCGTGGGGGCGAGAGACACCGTGACCGATGTATCGGGCTGGGTCGTCGTGATCGAGAGGACGGTTCCGGAGACGCCGGGCGCTCCGGGCCAGGGAGCCGCGGATGCGCCCTTGAACCCCATCACACGATACGTGTTCGTCATCGCCGTGCTCGGGAGCAGCAGTGATGCGTCGTTCGAGAACGAGAAACATCCGATCGTGCGCTTGCCGCACTTGATCGTCGAGCCTGGACAGGTCGACCAGTCCTTCGGGCCGTCGGGGCCCTCTCCGCCCTTCCCTTTGTATTGCAGCGCGTTGAACTGGTAGACGATGACCGGAGAGCTGCTCACGAGGTGATAGGCACCTCCGGAGACGACCACCGACTGATCCAGGCTCTTCGAAGCGCCGCACGCGTCGGAGTCGATTCCCTTCAGCTCCTTCACCCAGGGCAGGAAGATCTTCCGGAGCTCGCCCGCGGGGACGACCGTCTGCTTGTGCGTGTCGCTCGGTCCCGTCACCGTGATCGTCGCGTCCGCCGCGCCGGTGTTCGCGACGACGACCGTATAGTCGAAGATGGACCACACCGGGTTCGGCGTTACCGTCGGCCAGTAGTCACAGCCGACGTACGACTTCGACTCCGCCGCCGCGTCGCAATTCACCGGGTCACGTGTCTCGCCCGGGCCCGGCTCGCCGAGACTGCCGGTCGGACCGGCGTCGGAGCCGAAGGCGGGCGGAGTACCGTTCGTGCTGGTCGAGAAGCCTTCGCGATCCGAGCCGCACGAAGCGACCAGCGTGAATGCGAGGACTCCTACGCAACCAATGATGCCTGCACTGCGCATGCGGTTGCTCTTAGCATCGCGGCTCCGTACCTCCGCGCTCGGCGAATGGACGAGCCGTACGATCGAGACCGGACACATCCGTCACGCCGCCGTGGAGATTGCGTGGGCGGCGCCGATCGCGCGCGCTTCACGCGCAGCCGAGGCTGAGCGCGCGCGCGCGACGTTGTCGAGCTCGGTGAGGAGCGCGAAGCGCGAGCGCGACGAGCGCTCGACCATTGGCGACGAGGTGTCAGGTGTCGGAACGGAAGAACGTGCTGCCGAGGGCGAACGGCTGCGGCGTCTCGTAGTGCAATCGCGCCTTGGCATGACGGCCCGTGTGCTGCTCGCACCAGAGCGTTCGACCCTGGCTCTCCCGCTGGGTCTCGAGGCACTTCGGGCACGGCGGCTCGATCTCCGGCGACGCCTCGGTCTCCTTCGGACGAGCGACGAGCACCGCGCATGGCGCCTTCTTCACGACCGCCAGAGACACCGAGCCCATGAGGATCCGCTCGAGCGTCTTCTTCCCATGCGTCCCGACCACGATGAGGTCTGCCTCCACGTCGGCGGCCAGCTGGATGATCTCGCGTGCAGGGTCCCCCGCGGCGAGATGGGTGACGATCCCTCCGGGGAAGTGCGCGGCGATCCGCCCGGCGCTCTCGTCGAGAAACGCGTGCGCTTCACGGAACGTCTCGGTCAGGGCGATGGCCGTCGCGCCCGGCGGGTTCCCCGCGTCGACGGTGTGGACGAGATGGAGCTCGGCGCCGTCGATCCTGGACGCGAGGGAGGCCGCCGTTTGGATGACCTGATCCGTCGCCGGCGAGCGATCGAGGGCAGCGATGATGACTGTGCGGTTCGCGGTCTCGGGCTTCATGATTGTTTCTCCGCCCGGAAGCACTGCACTGCTCGTGCCGCGCACGAACATCGTCGATGTCGACGATCGGCGCGCGCGGCTTGCGCATCGGCTCGCAGGCGCGCGCGGCTTGCGGTCGAACGCGCGGCGCTAGGCGAGCGCGACCGATGCGAACGTCACGACTTGCGCGAGGGCGCAATGCCTGCGCGGCCGGACAGCGGTCCGTGCACGGGGAAGCAGAGCCGTATCGTGGTCCCTTGCTGGGGCGCGGTTTCGAGGGTCACGTTGCCTCCGTGCCGCTGCATGGTCGCGTAGACCATGGCGAGGCCGAGGCCCGTGCCGTCCTGGCCCTTTGTCGTGAAGAACGGGTCGAAGGCGCGCTCCGCCACCTCTGCCGACATGCCCGGGCCGTCGTCCGATACCTCGATCCACGAGGTGTTGGCGTCCTGGCCGCTTCGGACGACGATCGCGGTGCCCTTCTCCACCATCGCGTCGATGGCGTTCACGATGAGGTTCACGAGGGCGCTCACGATCTCGCTGCCGACCGCCATGACCTGCGGCGGTGCCGCGAGCTCCTCGCGGATCGTCGCCTCGCGGCCTCCCGAGGCGCCTCTTGCCTTGCCGATCGCGATCGCCTCCTGCGCGAGCTGGTCGAGCTCGACGAGCTCGCTCTTCGTCTCCTTCGACTGGCGGCTGAAGTCACGTAGTCGCTCGATCGTCTGGAGCCCGCGGTGGAGGACCGCTTTCATCTCGACGGCGCTCTCCTTCGCATCGGCGACGTTGCCGCGGTCGAGAGCGCGCGTGATCACCTGGAGGTGGAGCGAGAGCGGATTCAGGATGTTCCTGAGATCGTGCGAGACACCGGCGGCCATCTGCCCGAGGGCGCGCAGCTTCTCGGAGCGCGCCAGCATCTCCTGCTGTTCGCGTAGCTCGGCGAACTGCCGCTCGAGCAGCTCCACGTGGGCGGCGGTGCTGAGCGCGACCGCCGCCAGATCGATGAGCCCGTCGACCAGCGTGAGCCGAGGCTCCTCGTGGTCCTTACGGAGCATGACGACGTCGCCGTAGAGGCTCGCCCCGGCGACGAGCGGACGATTCAGGTGGGCGACATAAGACGGGCCGCACGCGGCGCGCACCCTCTCTGCGAGGGTGCCGACGTCGTCGAGATCCACCTCGAGGTTCGCGGCCGGTCCGACCCCGCGCTCGGCCGAGAGGCGCAGCTTGCCGTCCATCTCGAGGACGTAGACGGCGACGCCGTCCGGGCAGACGTGCTCGAAGAGCGCGTCTGCGAGCAAGGCCAGCACGTCATGGGCCGCGTCCGCATCGGACACGACACGCGCAAACCGGCCGAGTGCGTCGATGGCTCTATCGGGCACCGCGGCATGGTATGTGGAAGTATGTTGCAGGCGTCAAGCAACCCATGAGGGACATGACCGATCATCGCAAGTACATGACGATTCTCGCCCTTGACGAGGCCGAGATTCGGAGCCGCCGCGCGTTCTTCAAGCTCAGCGACGAGGACCTCGTTCGCCTCGCCGCGCTCCGGCCGTTCGCGGAGAAGGTCACCGACGGCATCGTCGAGGAGTTCTACGCGCTGCTCCTCGGTCACCCGGAGACGCTCAAGTTCTTCGGTGACGAGGCCACCATCCGGCGCGTGAAGAGCACCCAGCGCGACTACTTCCTCGGCCTCTTCAGCGGTCGCTGCGATGCCGCGTACGTCGAGGATCGCCTGCGCGTCGGCGCCGCTCACGAGCGGATCGGGCTCGCGCCCAAGTGGTACCTCGGGGCGTACCGTCAGTACCTGCAGCTCATCTTCGACCGGCTCTACGACGAGCTGAAGGACGAGGCCGCCGTTCGCGAGGCGTTCGGGAGCATCCAGCGGATCGTCTTCTTCGACGTCGCGCTGGCGATCGACACGTACATCGCCGCGAACCTCGATGCGCTCGGCCGTCATCAGGCAGCGATTCGGGAGCTCTCGACGCCGGTCATCCGCGTCTACGATCGCGTCCTGCTCTTGCCGCTCGTCGGAGCGCTCGACAGCCATCGCGCGCAGCAGGTGATGGAGAGCGTCCTGCTCCACGTCGTCGACACCCAGGCGAAGTGCATCATCATCGACATCGCCGGCGTACCCGTCGTCGACACGCGCGTCGCCGACCACCTCCTCAAGACGACCGCTGCCGTGCGTCTGCTCGGCGCGCAGACGATCCTCACCGGGATCACCGCGCAGGTCGCGCGTACGATGGTGCAGCTCGGCGTCGACGTCTCGACGATGCACACCGTGAGCCGGTTGAGCGACGGGATCGAGCTTGCGCTCGGTATCGTCGGCAAGGCGATCACGGCCATCACGCCGGGGGCATCGGCCGCGCCCCCCGCGTCGCCCGTCCCCGTCACGCCTGTGGGGACGCCTGTGTGATGCGGGGCCAGATCCCCATCCTCCGCATCGGTCCCACGCTCCTCACGACCGTCCACATCGACCTGCGCGATGCCGTCGCCGACGCATTCCAGGAAGACGTGCTCGAGGCGATCGAGAAGACCGGCTCCACGGGGCTGTTGATCGACATCAGCGGGCTCGACACGGTCGACAGCTACGTCGCCCGGATCGTCGCCGAGACCGGGCGGATGGCGAAGCTCATGGGCACCAGCACCGTCCTCGTCGGCATGCGCCCCGAGGTCTCGGCCACGCTCATCCGCATGGGGTATGCGATGGAGGGCGTGCGAACCGCGCTCAACGTGGACGACGGGCTCGAGCTGCTCGGCCATGTCGTGCCCAAACGCCGAGGGACCTGATGCTCGAGGTCCTCGCGGTTCACTCGATGAGGCTTGCGTCGGAGGACGACGTCCTCTCGGTCCGGCGTCGCGTGCGCGAGATCGCAGAGATGCGCAAGTTCGACACGTTCGCGATCGCGGCGATCACGACCGCGGCCAGCGAGCTCGGTCGCAACGTCCTCGTCCATGGGCACGGGGGGAGCGCCACGATCGAGGAGGTATCCGATGGGCTTCGCACGGGCATCCGGATTGCTTTCGTCGACTCGGGGCCCGGAATCCCGGACATCCAGCGCGTCCTCTCGGGCGGTTACAGCACCGCTCGGTCGATGGGGCTCGGGCTCTCGGGGAGCAAGCGGCTCGTGGACGTCTTCGTCATCGAGTCGGTCGTGGGCGAGGGGACGCGCGTCACGGTGACCAAGTGGAAGCGGTTCTGATCGAGGAGTGGATGCGTGATCTCGAGGCCGTCTTCGTGCTCGACGAGGCCTCCCTCACCGTCGTTCGCGATCGCGTCCGCGCGGTCGCGAGCGAGGTCTCCGTCCCGTCCGAGGTCACCGACCGCGCATTGCTCGTAGCGACGGAGATCGGCCGCAACCACCTCCGCCACGCGCGCGGCGGACGCATCGCGGCCCGCGCGGTCACGAGAGGCGAGCATCTTGGGCTCGAGCTCATCGCTGCGGATCGCGGCCCTGGCCTGGTCGACGTCGCGGCGGCCCTCGATGCGCTTCCGCGCGCCGAGGGGACGCTCGGCGTCGGGATCGGCAGCGTGCGCCGCCTGTCGTCCGAGGTCGACTTCGACGTCCGCCTCGGCGAAGGCACGCGGATCGTGGCCCGTCTCTTCGATCGAGCGGCTCCTCGCCGTCGCGAGGTAGGCGTCTACGGGCGACCGATCGCCGGCGAGAAGGTCAGCGGCGATCACGCCTCGTTCCGTCGGATCGACGGGGCCCTCGTCCTCGGCGTGTGTGACGGTCTCGGTCACGGCCCGCCGGCACACGAAGCTGCACACGCCGCGATGAAGGTGTTCTTCGAGCGCGCGAGCGAGACGCCCGTTGCCATCCTCGATGCCGCTCACGGCGAGCTGGGGCGCACTCGAGGCGTCGTGATGGCGATCGCTCGCGTAGCAGAAGACACATCGGCGCTCGAGACGGCTTCCGTCGGCAACATCGACGTGCAGGTCTGTTCGCCGCGAAGCGCACGCCGCTTCGGTGGCTCGTCTGCCGTCATCGGTGGAAGCGTGCGCCCGCCCGCAAAGCCGCGGAGCGAGACCGTCGCGCTCGGGGACGGCGATCTGGTCGTGCTCGCCACCGACGGCATCGGGTCGCGGCTGTCGATCGAGGGGGAGCTGGCGCTGCTACGCCAGCATCCGATCGTCATCGCCCAGCGCATCATCGAGCGCTTCGGGCGCGCGAACGACGACGCCCTCGTCCTCGTCGCGCGCTGAGCGAGACGACGGCGCCGGCGCAGGATCTGCGGCGGCGCGCAAGTGGTGCGTCGAGCGGCGGAGCTCGATCGCGGAGCTCCAACGAAGTCCGAGACCTGCGCGACGGGCTCGTGGCACGACGCTTGATGCGTGGCGGGCATGGTCACTCGCCCCAGCACGGCTGCACCATCGGTCGGACCCATCGAGACGATGATGACGGCGGACCACGTCGAGCTCGACCGCCTCCTCGGCGCTGCCGAGCGTGACGACGGGACGATCGACGAGGACGCGTACACGCGGTTTCGCGGCGGCCTGCTCCGACACATCGCGATGGAGGAGAAGGTCCTCCTCCCGTTCGCGCGAGCGAAGCGGGGCGAGCCGCTCCCGATGGCCGCGCAGCTTCGGGTGGACCACAGCGCGATCGCCAAGCTGCTCTGCCGCTCGCCGAGTCGCGCGATCATCGCCTCGCTGCGAGAGGTGCTCGGGAGTCACAACGATCTCGAGGAGGGGCCACATGGACTCTACGCCGAGTGTGACGCGCTCGCCGGCGAGGAGGCACCGGCCATCGTCGCGCGGATGCACGCGCAGCCCCCCGTTCCACTCGCGAAGTACTACGACGGACCGCTGCACCGCCTGGGGTGAGTCATGGCACACGCACTATCGATCAACGGGGCTCCTTCGCAGTCGTCGTCTTCGGGCGGGCGCTTTTCGCTCTTCGCCAAGGGCTTCCGTCCGTTCTTCCTCCTGGCCTCCGTCTTCGGCGCGCTGATGGTGCCGCTCTGGCTGCTGGCGCTCGAGGGAGTCATCCAGCCGGCGAGCCGCTTCTCGCCCATGTACTGGCACGCGCACGAGATGGTGTTCGGCTTCACGGTCGCTGTGATTGCCGGCTTCCTCCTGACCGCGGTCGGCAACTGGACCCAGCGCGAGACCGCCGTCGGAACGCCTCTCGCGTTGCTTGGCGTGCTCTGGATCGCGGGGCGCGTCGCGATGAGCATGGCCTCGCTCCTGCCGCCGCTCGTGCCCGTGATCGTGGACCTCGCGTTCCTTCCCGCGCTTGCGGTCGTGCTCGCTCGCCCGCTCGTGGCGACTCGGAATCGGCGCAACTTCGTGATGCTCGCCGTGCTGGCGGCGCTGTTCGCGGCCAACCTGATGACGCACCTCGATACGCTCGGCGTCGCGCCCGGGTGGCAGCGGCGAGGTGCTCTCGTCGCAGTCGACGTCGTCGTCCTGCTCATGCTCATCATCGCGGGACGCGTGGTGCCGATGTTCACCCGGAACGCCACGGGCCGTGACGGGATCCGATCGATCCCGGCGCTCGAGGCGCTCACGATCGGGCTCATGGCGTTGCTGACCGCAATGGATGCGTTCGGCGGCCTCGCGCTCGATCGGGCGATCTTCGCGGTGCTCGCGGGCCTCGCAGGCGTGGTCGCGGTAGCTCGTGCGTTCCGCTGGGGGACCCAGCACGTGCTCCGTCAGCCGCTGCTCTGGATCCTCCACGTCGGCTACGCCTGGATCCCGCTGGGGCTGCTCCTTCGTGCGGCGGGGGAGGCCACCGGCGGCGTCTATTCGTCGATGGCGACGCACGCGCTGACGGCGGGGGCCATCGGCGCGCTCACTCTGGGGATGATGGCGCGCGTTGCGCTCGGGCACACCGGACGACCGCTCGCGGTGGGGACACCGATGGTCGCGGCGTTCGCGGCGATGACGCTCGCGGCCGCCATCCGGGTCGCCGCGCCCCTCCTGCCGGAGCAGTACCTCGCGTCGCTCGTCTTTGCCGGTGTGCTCTGGAGCGCGTCTTTCGTGGTCTACGCGATCGTCTACGCGCCGATCCTCGTCACCCCACGCGCCGACGGGCGCGCGGGGTAGGGGTAGACGAGGCGCGCACCGTCATCGCACGACGAGGACGGAGCGGTCGGCGTGGTTGACGACCTTCGCCGCCGTCGTGCCGAGGATCCGGTCGATGCCGCCGTAGCCGTGCGAGCCGATGATGATGAGGTCGGCTTCGATCGCGGTGGCCTCGGCGCAGATTGCGTTCCACGGAACGCCGACACGGGCCTCGATTCCGTCGAGGAGCTCCGGCGGGACATCGGCGCGGTGGCGCGCGAGGCTCTCCTTGGCGGCGTCGAGGAGCTTGTCGACGAGCTTGTTCGGGCTGACACCGAAGACGTCGTCATGCGCAAGCTCGGGCGGGAGGCCGACGCTCCGGAAGAGCGTGAGCCGGGCGCCGGTGCGCCGTGCCAGATCGACTGCAGCAGCCAGTACGTGCGGTGCACGCGGTGAAGTATCGAGGCAGGTAAGGATCTTCTTCATCAGTTTCCTCTTCAGGCGTGGCGCTCGTGTGCCGGGTCCAGGGGTTCGCCGTCGCATCGCGCGGTCCCACGTGAGGGGTGAGGACCGCGTGATTCAGCGGCGATGTCGACCGGTGACGCAGCACGCACGAGTCGTTCCCGAGTCCGAGCCCACGTGGGTTCGGGGCGGGAGGCTAGACGAGAGCCTCGGCAAGATACCGGAGCGCGTCCGTGGCTGTGAAGATGCCGAGGAGCCGGCTATCCTCCATCACGACGGCGCAGCCGTACCTCCGAAGCGACATGACGCGCGCGACGTCGCGGACGTAGTCTTCCGGATGCGCCGTGTAGACGTCCGCGGTCATCGCCTCCGACACCGCGTCGATGTCGACGTCCACCCCGGCAACGGACTCGAGGAAGAAGAGGTCGCGCTCGGAGAGGACTCCGACGAGCTCGCCGGCTCGGAGCACGGGGAGGTGACGGAGGTGGTACTCGCGCATCATCTTGTGAGCGAGCGTCAGCTTTTGGTCGCTGCCAATGGTGTGCGGGGAGAGCGTCATCACCTGACGGATCTTCGTGGTCCGGGAGATGTAGCTCGGTTCGCTCGAGCTGTTCGGATCCGCGCTCGGTCTCATCATCGAAAGCAAGTGCAAAACGACTGCCACGGGGCGAACGCGTCGAAGCTCTGGTGCGCAGCTGGGCGGTGGGGAGCGCGCATTCTGCACGTGCGCGCAAAAGTTGCGTCTCCGGCTACGGCGCTGTGAGGAACTGCCGTGTTTTCAGCCGTGGCAAGGCCCTTGCTCGTGGCAGAGGCAATGATCCCTCCCAAGAACATCCTGGTTCCCACGGACTTCAGTGAAGCGGCCGGTGTCGCGCTCGACTACGCCGTGGAGCTCGCCGCGAAGCTCGGCGCGGCGGTGCACGTCGTTCACGCGTTCGAGCTTCCGCTCGTCGGCTTCCCCGACGGCACGATGACGATCTCGGCCGAGATGGCGTCGCGGATCATCGACGCCGCGCAGAAGGCGCTCGACGAGCTCGCCAAGAAACATGCGTCGCGGAACGTCGAGCTCCACACGTTCCTCGAGCAAGCGGATCCGCGCGATGCGGTGCTGTCGGCCGCGAAGAAGGTCGGGGCCGATCTCATCGTCATGGGAACGCACGGACGTCGAGGCATCGCTCGGGCGCTGATCGGCAGCGTCGCTGAGAGCGTCGTTCGCACATCTTCGATTCCCGTTCTTACATTGCGTGAAGCTAGGGGCACTTGATCGCGGCTCCTCACCACCACGGTCCTGGTCAGCGGAAGGAGGTACGCCTTGAGCTCGATGATCGCGAGGGTAGAAATTCGCAAGCGTATCTCCAGCGACCACGCGGTGCTGCGCAGCTTGTGTCGAGCGCTCATCGCCGTCGCGCGCGCAGCCGAGCGTGACGAGAAGCACCGGCCGGTGATCCGGGACGTCCTTGGTCAGCTCTGCACGGAGGTCGAGCGCCACTTCCAGTACGAGGAAGAGGTGATCGTCCCGCTCATGCGCGAGGTGGATGCGTGGGGTCCCGTACGCGTCGAGCGGCTCTTCCAGGAGCACGCCGAACAGCGTTCGGTGCTCGTCGCGCTCGTGGAGGACGCCGAGGACGGCGTCAGGAACGTCGAAGATCTCGCGGACGAGGTCGTCTGGTTCTTCCAGCGCTTCGAGCAGGACATGGCCGACGAAGAGGAGCGGCTGCTCAACGCCGAGGCGCTCGGCGCCGAGCCTCGCGTCGATCAAATCGACGGCTGAATCCGCATCCGGAAGGGGCGGGACTCGCCGACCCTTCTCGATCCGCCGATCGCTCGTTGCGGGAGACGATCGATCAGTGTCTTTCTTCGTGTCTCCTCGGTGACCGCAGGCGTCGCACGATGTCGAGGTCGCGCGCGATGGCGACGAGGTAGAGAACGAACGAGAGGGTACCGAGGGCCTGGCCGACCGAGAGGGCGACGAGCACCGGCCACACAGTCGGGACGAACACGGAGCCGACCATGAGCGGCAGCGCGACGAGGCCGAGGATGCAGGCCGCGCGCACGAGGCTCTCGCTCGGGATTGCTTTCACGCGCGCCAGCGCCGCGCCGAGCTTCATTGCAGCGCTCCCGCGTCGAGCTCCTTGCCGAGCTTCGTCATTGGATGCGCGTAGCCGTGGCAGCCCGCGCTCGCGCACGACACCGTCCCGTTGCGGACGGCCTCGAGCGAGGACGCGTGGTCGCCGATCGAGAGCCAGCGGGGCGCGGTCGTCGTGTGGCAGGCCATGCAGTTGGCGTTCGGAAGCGGGCGGAGGATACGGATGTCGTGCTTCGATTCCTCGAGCGGCATGTCGTGGTACTCGGTGAGGTAGAGGTAGACGTGACGCATGCCGCCCATCTTCGTCAGCACGTAGCCGTACATGCCGTAGTCCTTGTGGCACGCGTAGCAGTTGTCGTGCCCGAAGGTCTGGTTCCGTGCGTGCACCGCGGCGAGGGAGATGCTGTTCGGATCGTTGGAGTCCCCGGCGTGAGGTTCCATCACGTGACAGGACCCGCAGAACTCGCGTGACTGGGTCGCCTTGAAGCCGGCGATGTTCGCCGTCCCCGCCGACGTGATCGGGAAGACACCAAGGCCGAGAAGCAGCCAGAGTTTCGTGTTACGTCCCCGTTCGCCCGCCAGGCTCGGCCGGCGCACAAGATGCATGACGAGGATGCCCGCGGCGGCCACTGCGCTCGCCGCTGACGCCCAACCTATCCAGTCGATTCCGCTCTCCGCGACCATGTCCTTTCTTACCAGGAGCAAGATCGACGCCGCGCTCGTTCTCGCGGTCGCGCTCGCCTGGGCCAGGCCGGCCATCGCCGAGCCGCTTCGCCTGCGTGGCGATGCGCTGGTGCAGACTCGGTCGCCCGTCGGACTGGTGGTCCTCAGCGGTGAAGACCGTCTCCGTCCCTGGCTTTCCGCGGAGACGGTGACGTGGCTCGGTGCTACCGGTGGTTCGCAACCGGTCGGCGCGACCGGTGACGTGGTCACGCTGTCGGTGCGCGCGCGCGATGCGGCGACGGGCTCCGAGCTCCGGACGGGCAGGATGATCGTCACGATGGGGGCGGTGCGGCCGGTCCACTTGGACGGCGTCCGCGGGCTCATGCGCGCGTTCGGCGGGACGACGGTCGAGGCGTTCGGAGGTGTCCCCGTCGTTCGCGGCTTCGCCTACGACACCTTCGACTGGACGGCCGGCGGGCGTCTCGGTCAGTCGGTCGGCGATGTTGCGACCTTCGGAGGTTCCTACGCAGTCCGCCGGCGCGGCGGGCAGCGCGACGACGAGGAGGTCGGAGCCGATCTCGCCCTGACGCCCGCGCCGTGGCTCACCGCGGCGGCTCGTGCCGCATTCGACGTCATCGCGCGTGCACCGACCGATGCGCTCGCCTCCGTCAGCGTGCAAAAGGACGACGTTCGCGCGGAGGTCTTCACGACGCACCGGTCCCCCGGGCGGCTCTTGCCGAGGACGTCGCTCTTCTCCGTCCTCGGCGATTTCGCGGCGACGAGCACCGGCGCCACCGCGCGCTGGCGTGCCTTCCCGCGCCTCGAGCTCGTCGCGACGGGCAGCGTGCAGGTGCAAGGGGACGAGGTCGGTGGCCAGGGCCTCGGTCGAGCGACGCTCGCGCTCGACGACGAGTGGGCCGGCTCGATCGGGCTCGAGGCGCGCCGCGTGGACTTCGCCGGCGCGCGGTGGGTCGGCGCGCGAGCGATCGCCTCGTTGCCGCTCTCGAGCGCATTTCGCGTCGCCACGGAGATCGAGCTCGTACGCCCCGACGAGCCGCGTGGACGAGGTGCGCTCTGGCCCTGGGCGCTCGGAGCGATCGCATGGCGGTCGCCGAGCGGATGGGAAGTCGCCACCGCGCTCGAAGCGTCGGTGGGCCCGGAGTATCGCGAGTCGTTGCACGCGCTCGCGCGCGTCTCGTATGCGTTCGGAGAGCCGCCGGTGAGGGGGCGTACGTCACCATGAGCCCGCTCCTGCGTTTCGCGCTTCTCGTGTCCCTCCTGTCGCTCGCGGCCTGCGCGGGGCTGCTCGGGATCAAGCCGCGCGACACCCAACGTCCGTTCGAGCACCGAAGCCACTCTCTCGCCGGCATCGGCTGTACGACGTGTCACGAAGGGATCACGCACGCCGGCGACACCGGTCCCCTCCACATCCCCGAGCCGGCCAAGTGCGTCGGCTGCCACACGCGCCCGCACGACTCGCGGCCATGCGGGACATGCCATGGCCAGAGCCACACGCGCGAAGAGAACCGCCTCGCGCGCGAGCACCTTCGCTTCTCGCACGAGAGGCACGTGCCGAAGCTTGGCGGGCAATGCGTGCCTTGCCATGCCGCGGCCGGCAAGTCGGAGCAGACCACGCTGCGTCCGCCGATGGCGCAGTGCCTCTCGTGCCACAACCACAAGGATCAGTGGACGACGCGCGACTGCGAAGGTTGTCACGTCGACCTGCCCTCCGAGCTCGCGCGGCCGTCGAGCCATGTCTTCCACGAGGGCGACTTCGTCCGCGAGCACGGCGTCCGCGCCGCATCTGCGCGCGATCTGTGCGCGACGTGTCACGGAGAGGGTTTCTGCGCGAGCTGCCATGGCATCACCGTCGCCGCGCTTCCGTGGAAGCTCGGCTTCGATCGTCCGAGCCTGACCGGTCTCCATCGCGCTGGGTTCGCGTCGCGCCACTCGGACGAGGCGCGCTCGAACCCGGGGCTCTGCACGACGTGTCACGACAGCGAGCGCTTCTGTCTCGACTGCCACGCGAAGCGCGGGCGCTCTGCGTTCGGTGGCGGGATCTCGCGGAACCCGCATCCGCCCGACTGGGTTCGCGCGCGTGGCGGCGAGCACGGACGCGCCGCGCGCATGGATCCGATGTCGTGCGCGAGCTGTCACGGCGGCGCGGGCGAGGCGCTCTGCGTCGGCTGCCACCGCGTCGGTGGTCCCGGCGGTAACCCTCATGGTCGAGGCTTCGCGAGCGCGTTGGACATGACGCGCGACCAGCCTTGCCGGGCTTGCCACGCGCAATGAAGGGGCGTCGCGCGCTCGCGCTCCTGGTCCTCGCTCTCGTGGTCGCTGCGGTGCTCGCGGTCGTCGCGATCCGAGACTACACACCACCGCTCTCTCCGGTGGAGCAGGTGCCCACGACCTGGCAGACGGCGCGCGAAGCGCCGATGCACGTCCTCCATGTCGGCTCGAAGAAGATCGCGTGCACGGAGTGCCACACGAGCCTGGACGCGGCGCCCACGGAGGTCGCGTGCGCGAAGTGTCACGCGCGCGAGACCGACACCCACCATCGCGGCGGAGATCAATCCCCGACGACGTGCTTGTCGTGCCACGCATTCGGGGCGGGACGGCCGGCGGCGACCTGCAACGAGTGCCACTCCAACGTGACGCGCACGACGCGCGCGCCCGACGCTCCTGCGCTCGATCATCATGCGTCCACCGAGCTTCCCTGCGGCGCGTGCCACAGCGTGCACGGGAAAGATCGAGCCGTGCTCGCCGACTGCACGACCTGCCACCAGGGCATGAGCGCCGCGCACGGAGGTTTCGAGGCCCACGCGCCCGCTCCGAGCGTCGATGCCTCGATGGAGCTCTCGCTCGACGCGGCGGTCCTTGCCTTCGTCCGCGAAGCGGGGACGCCCGCGCTAACGGAAGTCGGCGCGCTCGAACTCGACCCACGTAAGGCCTCGCCGGGACAAGTCTGCACCATGTGCCACGCTCCGCATTCCGGCAAGGAGGCTGCTCGCGGCACGTGCGAGGGATGTCACGTCAGCGCCCACGGCGGCGTGGCGGGCTCGCCTCCCGGGCGCTCGCCGCACCGGGCCGCGTTCGGTGCTCTCGCGAAGACGGCCCCGCACGTCGCCCCTCGCGGCGCGCGGGTCGCCGGTCACGAGGCGTGCGTGACGTGTCACGAGCCGCATCGCGCGCGTCGCGCCGACGTTCGCGCCTGCGAAGGCTGCCATGCGGACCACCGCGCCGTGAGCACGGTGGCGGGACATGCTGCGTGCACGGGGTGTCACACGCCGCACGCGCCGGCGGAGGCGAAGTCGTCGTGCGCGACGAGCTGCCACTCGAACGTCACGGTCATCGGCACGCCGCGCGTTGCTGCGCACGCGGAGTGCTCGAGCTGCCACGATCCCCATCGTCCGAACGTGTCGGCCGGACAAGCATGCGTTCGCTGCCACGAGAGCACGAAGCCCTCACACCCGGCGATCGCTTCGGCGAAGGGAGAGCAGGCGTGTACCGGATGCCATGCGCCGCACGGCCGTGGTGGAGCCCCGGCGGCGACGCGGTCACAGGCGGCGCCGCATGCCGGTCATCCTGCCTCGCCGGCCAGCACGGCGGCGTGCACCTCGTGCCACACGAGCGCGAAGGACGATCATGGGCTCCACGCCAAGGGAACGGCGTGCACCTCGTGCCACGCGCCGCACGCGTTCCATCTCGCGGCCTCGGGCGCGCGCCTCTGCGCGGGATGCCATGTGGAGAAAGCGAAGGCGACGAGCGTGCGGCCCGGACACGCGAGCTGCAATGCGTGTCACGGTACTGCCCACGCTCCGGTGGCGAAGCCGTCGTGCGGCGGCTGTCATGCTGAGCAGGCGAAGACGGCGCATGCGGGTCATGCGACGTGCACGAGCTGTCACGATGCGCATTCGGGATCGCTCGGAAACCACGCTTCGTGCACGAGCTGCCACGACAACAAGGCGAATGCGCTTCACGCGAACGCCGCGCAGGGCTGCACCACGTGCCATCGTGCGCACGGGCCGAAGGGCGTCGAGCGGCCTCCGACCTGTGCCACCTGTCACTCGCGTCCTTCTCTGGAAGGGCTCCACTCCGTCAGCGCTCACGCGCAGTGCGAGACATGCCACAGCGCGCATGCGCCGCCGCGTTCGGATCGGGCGACGTGCACCGGCAGCTGCCACGCGGACAAGCGAAACCACCAGCCCGAGGCGCAGCTGTGCAAGGGCTGCCACCTCTTCCGCCACTGAATGACCGAGCATGATTCGAAATCATGCTCGGCCCGTTTAGCTGCATCCTGATCGAGCCTGACGCTCGTCCAGTCAGACGCGTGCGGTCAGAGGCTGCCGCGGTCGACGACCCCGTCGACGTGGACGAGCCGCCCGGCCGGCGTCATCTGGAGGCCGGTCGTACGGCCTTCGTGACAGGCCGCGCCACCACACGTCGTTGTCTGGACGTGAGGTGCAGGCGGAGGCGTCCCATGGCACGACGTGCAGGTCGTAGCGGTCGTGTCGGTCCATCGCGGTGACGGGCTGAGCGCTCCGGCGCCTTCGTGGCAGTAGGTGCCGGCGCAGGTCTTCGTCACCGGATCGAACGAGGCGCGCCGTCCGCCGCGCGTCGCGAGGCCAGCGAGGCGCACGGTGGCTGCGCCTTTGCCTTCGGGATGACGAGCGGCTCCGCTCGGGACGGCGTGGCAGGTCTCGCACGCGACCGCGCGTGCATCCTTCGGGCGGGCGTGCGCCTGGTGCGCGCCGGTCTTCGGCCAGGGATCGTCGCCCTGGCCATGGCACGAACCGCAGCGCCCGCTTCCGTCACCGAGGTCGACCTTGCCGTTCGCGTGGAGCACGGGCTTGGTGAGCGCGGTGCCGTCGGCGTTCGCTTCGTGGTGGCAGCTCGTGCACGCACCGCGATAGTGGTCGGGCGGCGGCGACGAATGGCAGTCGTTGCACGTCATCGGCGCATCGCTCCACGCCGGCGCCGGCCGGGCGCCTCCGCGTGCGTGGCAGGTGCCCGAGCAGCTCTTGCTGGCAGCGTCGAAGCGCGCCTCGCGTCCGGCGACCGCGTAGTCGAACCAGACGTCCACCCACCCGTTGGCGTGGACGCCGGCCGGCGCGCCCGTCTTCGGCTCCGGATGGCACGTCGAGCAAGGGAGCCCCGTGGCGCGCGACGCGCTCGTCCCGGCGTGCGCGGCGTGCGCGCGGTCTTTGGGATCGGCGGGAAAGAAGCAACGGTTCCGGGGCGGGTAGGCACGCGCGCCGTCTCCGTGACATGTGCCGCACGCGAGCGGGCCTTCCTGCTCGGAATGGCAGCTCGTGCAGGACGGCGCACCGGGGGCCGCGAGACGGACGTCGCCTCGGCGTGCCGCGACCCCCTCGTGGCAAGTGCCGCACGCGTCGGGATCGTTCGCATCGAGCATCGGGGCGTAGTGCTTCGCTCGGAGGAGCCTGCCGTGGCTCTCCGGAGAGCGCGGGTCGGCGAACGCCGCTCCGTGCACGCCGCCGCCGCTTCGTGGCGCTCCGGCGGAGACCCAGGAAGAGAGGACGGCGCGTTCGGCATGGCTCACGAGCCCCGCATGGTCGCTCCGATCAAGCACAGCCGTGATCGGCGCGGTCCCTGCTCCATCCCGCGCGATCGTGGCGGGGTCACCGGAGTCCGTGCACCCGATCGCTTCGAGGTAGGAGCCGGCCGACCATCCGCCCGCCGGCGCAAGACCTGCGTGGCAGCGCAGACATCGCGCCTCGAGCAGCGCTTGGACCTGGCCCGTATACGTAGTCGTCTCGCGTCGCGTTTCGCGGGGCGTCTCGCAAGCAGCGAACACACCGCCAAGCGCGAGCATGATAAGGAGCGGACGCACTGGCGCGGTCGATGCAAGGCCGAGCCCAATGCGCGACGCCGCTTCACGGAGGATCATGACTCTCACCCGCTTCATCGGACTCGCATTCATCGTCGGCGTCGTGGGCGCGGGAGCAGGCCTCGCCGCGTGCGGTAGTGGAGAGGACGGTGCGAAAGGCGAGCCGGGAGCCACCGGTCCGGCCGGGCCGCCGGGGCCTGCGGGGCCGCCGGGGGCTCAAGGCACCCCCGGCACGGTCGCCGACGGCGGCGGTGTCCTCAGCGGAGCGTGCACGACGCCGTGCCATACCTTCGGTGGCGTCGTCGATCAATGGCGCTTCAGCAACCACTCTCATCCGCAGAACAACGAGGTCGGCGGGGGCGCGTGCGGAAACTGCCACGCGATCGACGGTATCCAGCAGCGCGTCGCGAACAAGTACACCGTTGCTCCCGACGCGGGCGTTCCGGCGGACGTTGCCAAGGGCCACATCAACTTCAAGGCGGCGTCGGGCGCGATCACGGAGATCGGCTACGGCGGTGCGACGACGATCGGTCGGATCCACTGCTCGACCTGCCACGCCTTCGACTCGACCAACGACCCGCACGTCACCGGGAAGTACCTCGCCGGTCAGGCTCCGTTGCGCGTCCCGGGCGGCGTGAACGACACGGTCATCCTCGAGAAGACCGCTGACGCCTCGGCAGGCATCCCGACCGGGCAGGAGCTCGCCTACCGCGCGGGCAACGTCTGCGTGTTCTGTCACAAGTCGCGCAAGGACGTCTCGCTCTACATCACGGCGTCGAACTCGCTCTCGACGCGCTGGGGCCCGCATGACGGGCCGCAGGCGGACGTCTACTCCGGCAAGGGTGGCTACCACTTCGCAGGTCAGACATACGGCAGCTCGGCCCACGCCACGGTCGCGAACGCCTGCGTGTCGTGCCACATGCAGCCCGTCGCGACGAACGCGAACGCGCCCGACCACACGATGAAGCCGACGGTCGCGTTCTGCAAGACGTGCCACACGCAGTACACGGGCACGACGTTCGACATCCAGGGTGGTCAGTCGATCGTGCGCAGTGGCCTCCGCGAGCTCCGCACGCTGCTGAACGACGCTGGCAGGCTCACGCGCTCGGCCGCGGCGCCCTACGCGAACCTCTCGGACGAGGACCTCGCCGACAACCAGTTCCACCTCGACACGGTCCGCCCCGGAAGCCCTGCCGCCGCTCCCGAGGCAGGTGCGCTCTACAACTATCTCATCATCGCCCGGAGCAAGGACTTCGGCGTTCACAACCCGACCTACGCGAAGCAGCTCCTCTGGGACTCGATCAGGCAGCTGAAGGGCGCCAATCCGACGAGCCTGCCGAGCCGGCCTCAGTGAGTGTGTCGCCGGCGTCGGTGGCGTTTCTGCCGACGCTGGCGGGCTGAGCCGAAGGATCGCGCGGCGGCGCTCTCCTTCGGCTCGCGTGCGAGGGCACGACCCTCGCAGCGCCGGTGGGCATGGCTACACGGGCACTGAGCGGCTTCTTCAGTGACGAGCTTCGTCGTATGCGTCTCGTGCTCGAGGCGCCGGTGCATCCGGTCGTGCGACGTCGGAGGATGGTCGCGGCGGCGTTGACCCTTGTCCTCGTTGCGCTCGGCGTCGTCCTCGTCGTTGCGCTGGGGCCGGAGACGCTCGCGGTGTACCTCCCGCCAATGCCGCTCGCGCTCGTCCTCCTCTGGGTCAGCACCGGTGCGCTCCGTTTCGACGAGCGCGAGGAGAGCTCCCCCGACGTGGAGAAGCGGGCGGAAGCGGCGGGCTCATCGCAGCCTGTCGAGGTCGCCTAGCTCCGCTCCGAAACCGCGAGCACGAGCACCATGCGTCCGCGCCGCTGGTCCACGCGCTGCCTCGTCACTAGTGACGAAAATGCCGCGAGGCGCGATCCGTCGCGCGTCGTCCGGAGCCCGGACGAGACGCGTCGCCGCGCACTGCGCAAGGAAGTCGCGTCGCGTTCGCGTGTGCGCGCTCGCGACGCGCAGCGAAGCGCCGCATACGTCGTGATTCCTTGACCCTCGGCGGTCGCGTCGTACCAATTGAGGGCTCGACCAGGGAGGGGTGACGATGTTGTTGTTCAGGCGAACTCTCGAGAGGATTCAACGCACGCATGCCGGAAAGCCGTTCGAGATGCTCTTCTGGAACGGAGAGCGTTGGCGGTTCGGCGCTGCCGCGGGAACTCCCGAGTTCGTGCTCCACTTCAAGACGCGCACCGCCTTCGTGCGCACGGTCCTGCAAACGACGCTCGGGCTGGGCGAGTCATACGCTGCGGGGGACGTCGTCGTCGAAGGTGACCTCGAGGATGCGCTCACCACACTCTTCGAGATCGGCCTCCGCGAGCCGTTCCGCTCGTCGCTCATCAGGGACTGGGTCGGCACCGCGCTCACGCGGTCGCTGAAGCAGGAGAAGGCCGACGTCGAGCATCACTATGGCCGAGGCGACGCCTTCTACCGCCACTACCTCGACAAGAAGCTCCAGTACTCGTGCGGCTACTTCCGGACGCCCGAGGACACGCTCGACCAGGCCCAGGAGCAGAAGATCGCTCACACGGTGAAGAAGCTCGATCTGCGCAAGGGGCAGCGCCTCCTCGACATCGGATGCGGCTGGGGCCATCTGATGTTCCACGCGGCCGAGCGCTACGGCGTGGAATGCCTCGGCATCACGATTTGTGACAACCAGGCGAAGTACATTCGCGAGCAGGCGCGCGCACGCAAGCTTCGGGTCGACGTGCGCACGTCGAACTATCTGGAGCTCGACGACCGGTCCAAGTGGGAGCGGATCGTCTCGGTCGGTATGATGTGCCACGTCGGGGAGCGCCGCGCGGACGCCTTCTACGACAAGCTGAAGTCCCTGAGCGCTCCGGGGGGGATCGTGCTCACGCACTGCATCTCGAAGATGAAGGAGGCGAGCGGGAGCGACCCGTTCGTCGAGAAGCACGTATTCCCGGGCTACTGGTTCTTTTCGCTCGAGGGAGCGACGAAGCGGGCCGTCGATCGGGGATTCAACGTGCTCGACGTCGAGAACCTCCGCCGGCATTACGCCATGACGGCGCACCACTGGCGGAAGAACTTCCTCGCGAACTACGACACGATCAAACGGAAGATGAGCTACGGCGACCAGTTCATGCGCACGTGGGACTTCTATCTCGCGAGCGTCGTGGCCGGTTTCCGCTCGGGCCACCTCAACCTCGTCCAGATGACGATGTCCAACGGTCTCGTCGACGAGTATCCGCTCACGCGCGAGTTCCTCTACGAGCGCGACCGCCCGCGGCCGGTGATCGGGAGGATCCCGACGTTTCCGCTCCGCTCGCGTGTCGAGCCATCCTGACCGCCCGCATCGAATGTTCGCGCGCGACGACGGTGAATGGCCGTCGTCGTGAGGAGCAGCGCGGAGCAACGTCAGCGCGTCGGCCGGCCTCGCAACGGCCGTTGCGGTTGCGCTGCCATCGGCCGCGTTCGATGGCCTGTACGCGCGAACCTTCCCTCGAGCGCGTCCGCGAGGGCGCGCATCGCGTCTTCCGCCGCGAAGACGCCGAAGACCTGGCCGCCGTCGAGCACGACGGCGGCTTCGACGTGACGCGCGGCCATCACGCGGACGACCTCGTCGAGGGGCGTGTCCGGCGCGACCGTGTACGGATCGGGCGCCATCGCATCCTCGACCGTGAGCGACTGCGGGGGTGGATGCACGAGCGTCCACACGAGCCTCAGCTCCCGTGCGGAGAGGAGCCCGACGAGCTTGCCTCCCGCGCGAACAGGCAGATCCTGCAGCCCGTACTTCTCCATCAGGCGTCGCGCGTTGCCGAGCGGCTCCTTGGGGCCGACCGTATACGGTCCTCGAGCTGTGTACTCGGCCACCGAGACCGAGGGGGAGCTTGGATTCATGCCTGCTCGATCCTTCGTCTGCGGTTCCCTCCACGCCGTGCGCACCGACCGTGCATCGCTCGTACCGAGCCCCGAGTCGCCGGACGGCGAGCTCACTCCTCCGTCGAGGGCTCTCGAGTGACTCCCCACTGAAGAGGGGCCTCTTCCAGGATGAACGCGATGGTTGCGCTCGGCCTCGTCGGCACACTCGGAATCTTCGCCGGCACGCTGACTCTCGTGCTCGTGAAGCCGCGCGGGTGGAACGAGGCATGTTGGCCCGTGCTCGGGGCCACCGCGATGATCCTGCTCGACCTCGTCACGCCCGAGCAGGCGTTCGCGATGGTGTGGGCTTCACGGAGCGCGCTCCTTTTCCTCCTGGCGCTGCTCCTCCTCTCCGCGCTGCTCGAGGTCAGTGGCTTCTTCGAGTGGGCGGCGCTTCATGCCGGACATCGTGCGTGCGGTGACGGCAGGCGGCTCTTCCGGAACGTGTTCGGCCTCGGAGCGCTCGTCACCACCGTGCTCTCGCTCGACACGACCGCCGTGATGTTGACGCCGATCGTGCTCGCGTTCGTGAAGCGATTGCGACTTCCCGCTCGACCCTACGTCATCGCGTCCGCCTTCGTCGCCAACATTGCCTCGCTCGCGCTCCCGATGAGCAATCTCACCAATCTCCTCTTCGCGGACGCTTTCCGGATCCCGTTCGAGCGCTTCGCGGTGCGGATGATGGCGCCTCAGCTCGTAGCGGTTGGCGTCACCTACTTCCTGTTGAGGTGGCGATTCAGCGCCGAGCTGCATTGCTTCGAGTCGAAGGACCTCGCCGCCCCATCCTCGGCCATCCCCGACCGTCGCTACTTTCGCTTCGCCGTTGCGGTGCTGGCTCTCGTCGTCGTCGGCTACTTCGTGGCCTCCGCCGCACACGTGGAGCCGTACGTCGTCGCCTTTGGTGGCGTCGCCGCGCTTGCCGTAGTCGGCGTTCGTCGTCGGCGCGTCACTGCCCGCACGCTGCGCGAGATCTCTTGGGGGCTCTTTCCACTGGTGATCGGGCTGTTCGTCGTGGTCCGGGGAGTCGAGAACCTCGGCATCGTCACGACCGCGGCGTCGTGGGTCGCGAGAGCGCCGGATCACTCGGTCGTTCGCGCACTCCTCACGTCGGCGACGACGGGGGCGGCGTCGAACCTCATGAACAACCTTCCCGCGGCGCTCGTTGCTCGGAGCGTGCTCCAGGAGGCGGGCGCCGATCGGGCGAGCATGTTCGGTGCGCTGCTCGGCCTCGACATCGGAGCGACGATCCTGCCGACGGGGTCGCTCGCGACGCTGCTCGTGCTCGATGTCGCGCGGAAGAAGGGCGAACGCGTCGCGGCCGTCGAGATGACGAAGATCGCGCTCTGGCTGACGCCGATCGTCCTCTTCCTCGCCGTCGCCGCGTTCGCCGTCGTCGATTCCTGGGCCGATCCGTGAACGTGCACGACGACCAAGGTCGCTCGGCCAGCCAGCACGGGGTCGTCAGTGCAGCGGATGAGCCTGCTCAGCGCGTGAGCTGCTCAGGGTAGCCGTCGACGCGGAGCGACTTCCACTGGAGGCTCGTCTCCTGCGGTACGAACAGGAAGCCGCCCGGCAGGTGATCGAAGCGGTAGAAGCGCGCCGATCGCGTCGCCATCTCGGCTCCGCTCGCGGAGAGGAAGCGTGCAGAGACGACGGAGCCGCCCGTGATGTCGTCGTCGAGATCGATCTCGCTGGCGCCGTCCCACGTGAGCTCGCCCGCGGCTCCCACCGATGCGATTCGGTAGCGCGAGGCCCGCTCGAGGCTCGCGCTCGAGCCGGACTGCGCGCTGAGGACCTTCTTCTCCGTGCGGATGGCGGTGATGCGCTCGAACAGAGCGTTGTACGTGTAGTCGCTCACCCACTCGTTGGGGCAGTAGCCCATCATGTCGCGACCCTTCGTCGGCGAGATGAGCGTCTTCTCGAAGATGTCGTAGCCCCAAACGCCGAGCTGCGCCTGCGGATACGGGTAGCCGGGATCGACGCCCGACGCGCCGCCGCACGGCGCGTGCTCGCGACCGTGAGCGTGACCGATCTCGTGCGCCATCGTGTTCGCGGCGTCCTGGCCGACGAAGCCGATGCCGACGCTCGCCCGGAGCACGGGGGTGTTCTCGTCGGCGACGGTGCTGAGCCCGGCAACGCATCCGCCCTGACAGAAGGCGCTCATCGACGTCGTCGGAGCGAGGAGGCCATAGTAGTAGACGTCGTTGGCGACCTTGTCCTTCTGACGGAGCTGGTGCATCGCGCGGAGCACCGAGGAGAAGCCGGTGCCGTTGCCCGCGATCGTCGTCGTCCACGGATACGGTGCGTGCGTCGTGACCTCGACTTCGGACGTCGGGTAACGCTGCATGAGCGTCTTCTTGTAGCGTTCGAGCTGGGTCGGTCCGAGGTCGGGCGTGCGGCCCGACCCGTCGGCGTCGTACCGCACGGGGACGATGACGACCTTGAGCTTGCCGGAGAGCTCCGCGCCGAGGTCCTCGAACGATCCGTCGCGCGGGAAGCGCGCCTGGCTCTTCTCGCGATCCTTCACCTGCTCGCCGTCGGGCGCGGTGAGCACGACCTGGAAGGTGACGCCCGGCGGGAGGCTCTCGGCGGGGACCTCGAGGTTGAACGTCGACTTCGGGTCCTCGTCCTTCGACGCGCCCCTGATCTTCTTCGTCTCGCGGAGGATCGGGAACTTCTCGTCGTCCGTGACGAGACGCACTTCGGCGGTGACCTCGCGCGTCTCCCATCCGGCGCCCGGCTCGACGTAGACGCGGATCATCCCGGGCCGCCGCGCGACGACCGGCGCCTTGCGCTTCGTCGCAGAGACGTACGCGCCGCCCTTCACGACGTCGACCTGCACCCCCTGGAACACGGCGACACCCGTGACGGCGATGTTCGAGACGAGCGGTGACGGCGCCTTCTCGGGATCGGTCGGATCGGCGGAGCCTTCGGGCGTGGTCGGGTCCGTGCTCGATTCGGTCTCTCCCGCTGCGCCGCCAGGCGTGGTCGTCGTGGTCTCCGAGACGCCGCTCGTCGTGCATGCGAAGACACTGACGATCGCGATGAGCCCGAGTCCCGTCGATGCTCGCATTGGTCACTCCTCCCTGATCCCGTCCCAGGTCCCGCGCGCCGCGTTTGCGTGTGCCCCTCACGCCACGCGACGGCACCTTTTGCCCGCCGCCGCCAAGCTCGACAATGCCGTCGCCCGGAAACGGAGCCTTTCCAAATCGGAAAGCGAGCGTGTCGAAGGCCGCCTCGCGTGGCGGGCTAGCCCGCAAAGCTAAGTGAACGCGTGGCGTTGGAGCCTCGCGTCGTGCCGGCCTCCCGCGAAGCTCGACTCGATTCGACGTTCGGCCTGACTGAAGACGGGCAGTGAGCGTGGAATTCATTCGCGTCTCACGGCTGGGCTGAGCGCGTGCTGGTTCCATCTCGGAGTCGCCGTACCGGTGAGCGCGCGCGAGGTGTCACGCGCTCCGCGCCACGCCACGCGCGACGTGACTAGAATGGCCGGACGATGGAACGCGCGTGCGAGGTCTACTTCAATCCGAGCTGCAGCAAGTGTCAGAAGGTGCGGACGCTCCTCGAGGGCGAAGGCGTCACGCCTACGTACCGCGAGTACCTGACCGTCGCTCCCTCGCGTGCGGAGCTCGAACGATTGATGGTGCTGCTTCGGACCGACGATCCTCGCACGATGATGCGAACCGGTGAGCGCCTCTACGAAGAGCTCGGGCTTGCGTCCGCGAGTCGTGATGCGCTGCTCGACGCCCTGGTCCAGCACCCGAGCCTCCTCGAGCGCCCGATCGTCATCGTCGGCGATCGCGCGGTGATTGCGCGACCGCCCGAGAAGGTCGAAGAGCTGCTCCGACGATGACAGCGCGCGTGTCGCGCGCTGGCTCCCCTGCGGCTCAATCGAGGCGCGTGTACTCGAAGTTGTCGTAGTCGAACGAGACCGTGTCGTCTCCCTGGAGACCGATCAACCCGGCCTCGTCGATGCGTCGGTTCGACGTGTCGGTGAACGCGCCGCGCGCGATCTCGGTCCAGGTCGCGCCGTCGAGGCGCTCGACGACTCCGGTGAGCTGGGGCGGAGCTCCACGGATGCTCGCTTTGAGGCGATAGGTACTGTTCCTCGCGAGTGGCTCTGCAAACGGTTGCTTCGCGAGCGTCGCGAAAGTGTCGCCGTCCTGCCTCGAGATGGTGAGCGACTGTCCGTCGTCGACGAAGATGCCGTACGCCTTGAAGGCGCGCGGAGTCGAGAGCGTCTCGGCCTGGATGCGCAACGCCACCGCGGGATCATTGGTGGGAGCGCTGACGCGGTAGATGAACTCGACGCTGCTTTCGACGTCGCGTGCCGCTTCATCGACGGGCCGACGGAGGAAGCTGTCCCGGTAGTCGCAGTCCTTCACCACGAGTCGGCCGCCCACGAGGGTGAACACGTCGTTCGTCTTCTCGACCCATCCATTCCCGACGGGGCCGTCCGGGCGGGAGAAGTCGTCGAAGAACGTGGGGCCGAGGCCGACATCGGCGTCGCCCGGCGTCGCGTCAGGCGGACCGCCGCCCTCGTTCGTGGACGAGCCACCGCCGTCGGCGGCGTCTCCCGATGCGTCGAGCGTCGACGGCGGGGTCGAGAGCCCGCTGAGGTCGGCCGTGGCGAGACAGCCGCCGAGCGCAACACAGACGATGGCGAACGGAGCTCGCACCACCATGACTCTAGCATCGATGAAAGCACACGTCCGTCGTCTCTTGTCGAGCTCGACTCGAGCTCGAGGCTCGGCACCGAGGGCGCATCGGAGATTGCGACGTCCGCTGGCAACGTCGGCTCGCGCTCGACGACGCCCGGTTCCAGTGCTGGCGGCGCGTGATGCGGGGCGGTAAGCAGCGATGGATGAGCATGTGGACGGAGCTGCTCGTCATCGTGGCGCTCACCCTCGCCAACGGTCTGTTCGCTGCGACCGAGATCGCGATCCTCTCGGTTCGCAAGACACGCCTCCGGGAGCTCGCCGCCGAAGGCAACGGCGCGGCTCGAGCGCTCCTCGGGATGCGGGCGGAGCCGGAGCGTTTCCTCGCCACGGTGCAGGTCGGGATCACGGTCATCGGCGCGACGGCGGCAGCGTTCGGTGGAGCGACCGTCGCGCGCGCGTTCTCCCACGCGCTCGAACGCGTGGGGGTCAAGGCCGAGGCGGCGGACAAGCTCGGCCTCGCGTTGGTCATCTCGCTCATCTCGTATCTCACCCTCGTCCTGGGTGAGCTCGTGCCGAAGTCGCTCGCCCTTCGATCCTCGGAGCGGTACGCGCTCCTCGCGGCGCGACCGCTCGCGGCCCTCGCGTGGCTCGCCCAGCCGATCGTCTGGTTCCTGACTGCGAGCTCCAACGTGGTGCTCCGGCTCTTCCGCGATCGAACGACGTTCACGGAGGCGCGGCTGTCGAAGGAGGAGCTCCAGCAGCTCGTCGACGAGGCGGCGACCGTCGGCTCGCTCGACGCGCGAAGCGGCGAGATCGCCTCGCGCGCCCTGGAGTTCGGCGACGTGCGCGTCGGCGGCCTCATGGTCCCACGCGCGGACATGGTCACGCTCGCTCGAGACGCGTCCCTCGAGGACGTCCGCAACCTGCTCCTCAGCCGGCCCCACAGTCGCATCCCGGTCTACGGGCAAGTGCCCGACGACATCGTCGGCTACGTGACCGGACGCGACCTCATACGGCTCGCCGCCAGCGGTGAGGGGGCCGTGCGAGACATCGTGCGGTCTGGGCTCTTCGTGCCCGAGGGCGCGCTCGCCGCGAACGTGCTCGTCGAGATGCAACAGAGGCGCGACCATCTCGCGCTGGTCGTGAACGAGGACGGCACCGTGACGGGCCTCGTCACGATGGAGGACGTCCTCGAAGAGCTGGTCGGAGAGATCTTCGCCGAGCACGACACACCGGTGGAGCGCTTTCGCCGACTGTCGGATGGGAGCGTCGTGGTGCGCGGAGAAGTCCCGATCCACGAGGTCAATCGAGAGCTCGCCATCGAGCTGCCGGAGGGGCCCGGCTGGAAGACGATCGCGGGCTTTGCGGTGTCCCTGGCCGGTACGTTCCCTGCGGTCGGCGCACGCTTCCGGGTCACGCCGCATGTCACGATCGAGGTCGTCGAGGCGACGGAGCGACGTGTGCTCGCGGTCCGGATCGAGAGCGCGGCAGCGGCGGAATGACGGATCGAGGCGTTCTCACCGAGCGAGCTCGGCGTGCGCGTCGAAGTCGCACGAGCTGCCGGTGAGCGGCACTCTTTTCTTCGAGCGTGGGCCACGTACCCTGCAGTCGAACGAGGGGGGATCATGCCGAAGATCACGGTCGGGACGTTCAACACGGAGAACCTGTTCCTTCGCTACCGCCTGCTCGACAAGGAGCGTGGCTCGCGCTTCGGGAAGAAGGTCGACAAGAAGCAGTTCGAGGAAGGCGGGGGCAGCATCTTGATGCTCGGTGTTCGACTCGAAGAGTTCGGACCGATCTCGAAGGCTGCTCGAAAGCTCACCGCGAAGGTCATCGTGGAGAACGATCCGGACATCCTCGCGCTCCAGGAGGTCGAGAACCTGGAGGCGCTGAAGCTGTTCAACGGCTACTTCCTCAAGCGCCGCTACCCGTACAGCATCGCACGGGCGAGATGCGGTCAGCGTGGCGCGTCCGTCAGCGCGGGGGCGTCGACGACGTCCTACGCCTCCACGGGTTCGTGGCCGCAGCCGGCTCGGGCCAGAGCCGGGCCGTGGGGAGCGTGCATGCGTAGCACGAAATGAATAACTGGTGGCACCTGGAAGCAGGGTAATGCCCGGGCAAATGAACCTCGCGCCGCTCGGGCAGCAAGATTTGCGGCCGAGCGCCGGCATTCGTCGTGTGACGAGGCGTGACACGATTCTCTAGGTTAATGCTACGAGTGGCGCATGCGAACGTCCCACTGCATCGTCCTCCTCCTCGCCGCGACCGCCTCTTTCTCCCTCTTCGCGTGTGGCGACGACGACAGCGGGGCAAGTCGCGGGACTCCGGACGGTGGTGCGTTCGATGCGTCCGTCACGCCCGACGCGTCCGACACGGACGGGGGCGCGACGGTGGACTCGGGCGGAGCGGGGGAGACGACCATCCGCTTCAAGGCGAGCGACGGCGACGGCAAGGAATGGAAGTGCGGCTCGTCGAATCTCAGGGTCGGCAACCTCACCGACGTGAGGCCGGGGGACTTGCGCCTCTACGTGTACGACGTCGCGCTCCTCGCCGCGGACGGTTCCCCCGTCCCGTTCCAGCTCGCCGATGACGGGAAGTGGCAGCACCAAGGTGTTGCGCTCCTCGACTTCGAGGACGCGACGGCCGAGTGCGCGTTCGTGATCTTCGGCAAGGCGAAGTCGGCGGATACGAACACCGTGCTCCGAGGAACACCCGCCGCGGCGGGGCCGTTCCGCGGAGTGCGCTTCAAGATCGGTGTTCCGCCGAGCCTGAACCACACGGACACCGCGGTCGCGCCCTCGCCGCTGAGCTTGACGGGCATGGATCACGGAATCGCGGACGGTCGGCAGTTCCTACGTGCGAGCTTCTACTCGTCGACGACGGGAGCGACTGGCAACAGTGACCACAACCTCATCATGCTCCGCACCGTCTGCAACAACGCGACGGGCGACGGCGGAGCGCCGCCGGCCGACGAGGAAACATGCACGAAGCCGAACCGCCCGCTCATCACGGTCGAGCGCGAGGGAGGGTTCGATCCGGCGCAGCACGAGGTCGTCGTCGACGTGACGAACCTCTTCGCGGGCTACTCCGACCTTGGCACGGCGGGACCCGCCGACCTGAACGACAGCGGCCGGATCGACTGCTTCGGTCCGCTGCACGCCGGCAATCTCGGGCCCACGCTCGGCGCGGAGCGCTGCGGGAAGTTCTACCCGAACCTCGGGCTCGCCTACGACACCGGGCGTCCGTCGGGAACGCAGACGGTCTTCCGCGCTCCATGACGCACCGCCTGCTCTCTGCGGTCCTCGCCGTCGTATGCCTCGCGGCGGCGATGGTCGCAGGCTGCGCTCCAGGCGCTGACTCGACGAAGGGTAGTGGACGGGGGCACGCGTCGTCTCCGCCGCCAGGCGAAGGAGCTTACGACTGGGGCCTGCCCGCCGACATTCCTCGACCTGTCGTGCCTGCGGAGAACCCGATGACGCACGCGAAGGTCGCGCTCGGGCGACGGCTCTTCTACGACCGGCGTCTGTCGTCGAACGGGAAGGTCTCCTGCGCGACGTGTCACGTGCAGCGCTTCGCGTTCGCGAGCGGCGCGAAGAACCCCGTGGGGGTCGACGGACAGCCGCACCCTCGGAACGCTCCGAGCCTCGCGAACGCGGGCTATCACGCGCGCTACAACTGGGCGGCACCGTCGCTCGCGTCGCTCGAGGCGCAGATACGCGGCCCGCTCTTCGGGGAAGGCGCGCCGACGGTGGAGATGGGGCTCACGACGGACGCCGTGCGCGCCGCCGCACTCGCAGCGCTCCGCGCCGACGATCGATACCGCGCGCTCCTCGCCGAGGCGTTCCCGGAGTCGGACGAGCTCGGTTGGGACGAGATCATCCGCGCGATCGCCTCGTTCGAGCGAGCCCTCGTCTCGATGAACGCCCCGATCGATCGCTTCCGACGCGGCGACACGAGCGCAATGTCGTACGCGGCGATGCGTGGCGTGGAGATCTTCAACACCGATTACAAGGGCGCCGTCTGCCACCACTGCCACAACGGCATCACGTTCACGAACGACGTCACGCACGAGCGGGCGCCGTTCGACGAGGTGGTCTACACGAACGTGGGGCTCTACAACGTCGGCGGCACCGGCGCCTATCCTGCCGGCAACCAGGGGCTCTTCGAGGTGACCGACAACCCCGCCGATCGCGGGAAGTTCAGGACGCCGTCGCTCCGGAACGCCTCGGTGACCGGGCCGTACATGCACGACGGCAGCGTCGCCACGCTCGTGGAGGTCATCGACCATTACCAGCGCGGCGGGCGCCTGATCGACGAGGGACCACTCGCCGGTGACGGCCGCGAGAGCCCGAACAAGGAACGCGGCCTCGGTGGCATGACGCTCGACGACGATGACGTACGCGATCTCATCGCGTTCCTCGACGCGTTGACCGATCACGACTTCCTCACCGACCCGCGCTTCTCGAACCCGGAGCCCGAGAGCCCGTTCTTCGGAGAGTGAGGAGCAGTCGTGCGGTCGACGGCTACGCAGCAGGCGTGGGCACCGCCTTGATCACGCTGGCGTGCTTCTCGGCGAAGTCTGCGAAGAGCTCCGGATGGACGCACGCCGCCGTGATCTCGAGCGACTCGACGAGACGGGGGCCGGGGCGATTGAAGAACGCGTTCCCGTCGGACACGTAGACCCGCGCGCTGTGCCCGACGGCGGAGGCAATCGACTCGACGATGTCCCGCTCCTGCATCGTTCTCTCGACCGTGAAGCCGCACGGTTTGACGACCACGACGTCGGGCGCGAGCGCCGCGAGCTCGGCTCGTGAGACCGTCGGGGCGAGCTCTCCCGGTCGAGCGCCGACGGCGACCCCGCCGGCGAGCTCGATGAGCTCCGGCATCCAGGTCCCACCGAGCATGATCGGATCGAGCCATTCGATCGAGACGACGCGCGGGCGAGACGCCGCCTGTGCCGCCCGGGCGGCGATCGCCTGGGTGCGTGCTTCGAGCTCGCGGCGAACCTCCGAGCCTCGTTCCGCCCTCCCGAGGGCCTTCGCGACGGTCTCGATGTCGTTCCACACGTGCTCGAGCCGCGTCGGGCTGAGGCTCACGATTTCCACCGCATCGCGATGGGCGAGACGGGCCACCGCCCTGCGCACGTCGTCGAGGGAGACGGCGCATACCTCACAGAGGTCTTGTGTGACGATCACGTCCGGAGCGAGCGCGGCGAGCTTCTCTTCGTCGACCGCATAGATGCTCAGGGCGTCGCGGACGACCTCGCGCACCGCCGTGTCGATCGCCTTGCTCGAAGCATGCGAAGCGATGCGCGCGCTCGTGAGCACGGGACGATCGCGGATGATGTCCGGGAAATCGCATTCGTGCGAGATGCCGACGAGCTCGTCTTCGGCCCCGAGCGCGCAGATGATCTCGGTGGCGGAGGGCAACAGCGATACGACACGCATCATGACCCCGATCCTCACACGACCGCGAGGTCGTTGGTGACGACGCGACGAACCACGCACGGGGCGACGAGCAGCGTAGGCAGCATGGTGCCGCTCGTAGGCCAACTCAGGCGAGCCTGCAATCGGCGGCCGGGTTTGCGCCATCGCTTCTCGGCGGGGGCGAGCTTTCTGTCGCTGTGAGCTGGTGTCGCTTACGGCTTTCGCGACGAGCCGCAGGCGCGCGGCCCGTGGGCCATCTGCCAGCCGCCGCCGCGCTGACGTTCGCGGAACTCCTCACGTAGCTCGCTGCGCGCTTCGGGCACGAGAAGGGCGCAGGGATCGAACCAGTGGTGGGTGATCGCCCTCCCGAGGATCGGTGGCAGCTCGCCGGTGAAGTCGTCGACATGGGGGCACCGCCAGTGCCAGAGCGCCCAGCGATCGGGCACCTTGGCGAACGCGAGGACCTCCTTCACGCCGCCGTTGCAGTTGGTCGCCACGACGAGGACGACCTCGTCCGGTAGGCGAACGCCGACGTCGTGATGGAACTCGCCCTGCGTCCAGTGATCGACGAGCTCGTAGCGCCCGTAGCGTGCGCGAACCTCTTCGAGGAGCGCTCCGAGGACGAGGGTATCTGCCAGCGATTGGAGATGCGCTTGCATGCTCCTCGAAATGTAGCCTCTGTCCGGCTCGACGCCACCGCGTGGCAGGAAGCCGTGCGCACGATGTTCGAAGACCGCCGCTCCCTGGCCGCACCGAACGCTCGGGTCGGGTCGGGCGGGCCTAGTCGGAGCGCGGAGCGGGCCGTGGCGCCGGTACGATAGCGAGGAGGAGTACGGCCGCAACGAGCGCGCATGCTGCGCTGAAGGTGAATGCGAGCGTGACGTGGCGGAGATAGAGCGCGCCGAAGAGCAGGTTCGCAGGGAGGACAGCGAGACCCGTCACGGCATGGAGCGCGCCGAACGCGCGACCAATGGTCTCCGGCGGCGCAAGCTGCGCGAGGAGCGCGCGCTCGCTGCCCTCGGCGAGGCCATGGTAGATGCCGTAGATCACGATGACGGCTGCGAACGTCAGCGCCCCAGTGATGTGAGGGGCGACCAAGTAGATCGCCGCGTAGAACCCCCACGCGAAGGCGAGTGTGCGTCGTGCGTCAAGCCGATCGCCAAGCCATCCGCCCGGCATGTTGGAGAGCGATTTGACGCCCGACAACACAATCCAGACGAGGGGGGCATACGCGGCCTCGAGCCCGAGATCGATGACACGCAGCAACAGGAACGAGTCGGCCGACGCGCCCAACGTGAAGAGCGCGATGACGACGAGGTATCGGCGCACCGGCGTAGCGAGCGGGCTACCTGAACGCACAATCGGCTTCTCGACGCGCGGAGGCTCTGGTCCCTGCGGGTCTTCGTGAACTCCGAACACGAGCGTCGCGACCGCGGCGAGCCCCGGCACGAGTGCAAGCGCGATGACGGTGCGGAGGGAAAGCCCGAACCCCTGCATGAGCGCAAACGCAAGGATCGGCCCGAGGACGGAGCCCGCATTGTCCATCATCCGGTGAAATGCGTACGCGGTCGTGAGTGCCTCGTAGGCGGTGGACTCCGCGACGAGCGCGTCGCGAGGCACACCCCGGATGCCTTTGCCGACCCGATCGATCGATCGAAACACGACGACGTGCCAGCCGGCGGTCGCCAACGCGATGAGCGGTCGGACGAGCGTTGCGAGCCCGTAGCCAGCGACGATGAGCGGCTTCCTCCGCTGACCGCCGCGATCGACGACCGAGCCGATACGCCACTTCGCAAGCGCGCTGACCGCTTCGCCGATGCCCTCCATCGCGCCGAGCCATACGGCAGCCGCCCCGAAGGTGCTCAGTAGCGCGGGCAGGAGCGGGTAGATCATCTCGCTCGCTGCGTCGGTGAAGAACGACACCCAGCCGAGGCGCTTGACGACCGGCGGAACCTGGCGCGCCTTCATGGGCAAGTGCTCCCCTCTCCGCAAGAAGGCCGATGCTGAACACGACCGCGATCGTGATCGTCGGACCAGTCGAGCTCCTGCCCATCATCCAACCAACCGTTCCGCTACGCCAGCGTGGGGCCTTCGCTTCTGACGAACACGCCTGCGGTCGAGTCATGATGCCGCGGTGCCCTCGACGTTTCGTAGCCTGCCCGGCTAGGCTCCGCGCGGCAACATGACCATCAGCGCGAGGCTTCGATGACGATCGGCCCTGGCGGGGCCGTGCTCGTGGCTGGAATGAGCATCGTGGCCCTCGTGCTCCTCCCTCGGTTGTTCCGGGCCTGCGGGGCGTTGATTCGACGCCTGCGAGAACGGGTGCCGCGACGCCATCGGCCAGTGGTCCTGACCGTGCTCCTCCTCATCTCCGGCTGCCTCGCGCTCGGCGCGCTTCAGTGCATCGGCCTCGGAGCGTCGTTTGCCCGCTTCAACTCGCTCGACTTGCTGCCCAGGGTCTTGGAGCTTGCGGTCACGCGAGAGCTTGGTAGCCGGGCTGCCGGAGCATCCGGCACGCTCATCACGCTGGTCATGCTGGACGGATCGGCACGTGCTGCCGCTCCCGAACCTTCACCGGAATTTCTCCGGCAGGTGGTCTTCGCGGGTGTCGTGACGGTCCTCCTCTACGCACCCGCCTGCACCTTGATCCTCTTGGGTGCCCTCATCGCATGGCACTCGTGGTTCGGTCAGGCTCCCGGCGCGTTCTTCATCGTGCTCGAGGAAGCCTTCGCTTGGGACGACCTCATCACCGGGGTCATCCAGTCGGCTGTCCATGCGGTCATCCTCATCGCGGTCCTTCTCGGTGGCCGAAGACTCTGGACTTCGACGAATTGGTCGCTCGGTAGCAAGGTCGCCACGGTAGTGGCCGTTTCCGTCGCCGTTCGATTCTGTGAGTGGGCATCCTCATGGTGATGAGGTCCCCGACCCAATTCCGACTTCGATAGGTGCCAACTCCCGCGCCGAATATGGCATCAATCTCGATCCGGCGCTCCGAGGGGGAAGTTTGGTCGGAATGGCCGCGCCTCGTTCACCGCTCGGGCGAAGGACGGGCGGGCAAGCAACCGCGCGCGGTAGGCGCTCAGCGCTGGAAAGGCGTCCGAGATCCGGTGCGTCCAGTCCGCGTAGAACAGTGAAGGCGCGGACGCGCAGTCTGCCAGCGTGAATTCCGCACCCGCGGCCCAGGTCCGGCCCGAGAGCTGCCCTTCGAGCCAGGCGTAGGCGCGCTCCAGCTTCTCCTTGGAAAGCGCCAGGCCTTCCTGCCGCTTCACCTGGTCACCCGTCAGTGCACCGTCTACCGCGTGCTGTGCCGCGTTCATGACGTGCAGGTCGAAGAAGCGGTCGAGGAAGCGCACATCGAGCGCGTCCATCGGGGCCGCAGGCAGCAACTGCACCGGCCCGGGATGAGCGAGCTGCAGATACTCGATGATGATGCTGGTCTCGGTGATGTTGCGCTCGCCGTCCACCAGCAGTGGGAACTTGCGCAGTGGCCAGCGTCGCAGCCACTCGGCCGAGTGCTGCGGCGTATCCGGCCCGATGCAACGAAACTCGAAGGGCGTGCCGTTCTCGTAGAGCGCGATGAGCACCTTCTGCGTGTACGAGGAAAAGGGATGTCCGTAGAGCGCGAGTGCCATCGTGGAATCTCTCACCGAACCACTTGCGATATGCAAGTGTCAAAAATGTACTCTTGCCACACCTCAGGAACCTCCGAACGGCGCACGGGCTCATCGCCGAAGACCGAGGACGCGCAAGGCCTGACCTCTCGCCCCTTGCCGAGCGAGCTCGTCTGCCGATAGCGTCTCGACCCGGGCTGTCGTCGCGGTCGGTGAGGGGGCACGATGCAGGATGTCCTCGTTGCGATCAGCACCGATCCCGGCCCGCCCTTGTCGGAGTGGGCGGTCGCGGGCGCGGCGAGCTGAACAGCCCTGAGCTAGCCGAACGCTTTCGCCGCGCCGCTTGCGGGTGACGAGCTCGGCACCTCGATGGCAGAAGGGTATGGCATGACCAAAGACGAGCTATGATGCGCTATCCATCATGCATTCGCGATCGTCTGAGACGTCCTCTTCGCCGGGGCACGACATGTCGGATCCGCTGGCTGCCGTCATCTCGCTCCTGCATCCGAAGACCGTGCTCTCCAAGATCATAAGCGGCGCGGGTCGCTGGAGCGTGCGCTACGCCGCGCACGAAGATCCGGGATTCTGCCTCATGCTCGAGGGGTCGTGCTTCCTCGATGTCGACGGGGTCGGTCCAGTCAAGCTCGAAGAGGGCGACTTCGTCCTCCTGCCGGGCACCCCCGGCTTCACGATGGCGAGCGATCTCGCGATTAAGCCGACGTTCATCAAGCCGACGACACACGTTGCGGAGCTGCGACACGGCACGAAGGCAGGTCCACCAACGATGCGCCAGCTCGGCGGCTACTTTCGCTTCGATCGGACGAACGCGCAGCTTGTCGTCAGTTTCTTGCCGTCGATGATCCATATCCGGCGCGATGAGCCGGGAGCCACGCGCCTGCGTCGAATCGTCGAACAACTCGGCGACGAGGCCACCGCACGCCGTCCGGGGCGAGACTTGATCCTCGAGCGGCTAGTCGAAGTGCTCCTCATCGAGGCGCTGCGCTTTCGACCCTCCGAAGCAAAGAATCAACAGCGAGGGCTGCTTGCAGGCCTCGCTGACCCGGAGCTAGCTCGTGCGCTTCGACGCATGCACGACGACGTGGCGCACAGATGGACCGTTGCTGACCTCGCGCGCACGGCGGGCATGTCGCGAGCGGCCTTCGCCGAGCGGTTCACGCGAAAAGTCGGGATGCCACCGATGGAGTACCTTCTCGAGTGGCGCATCGCGATCGCAAAGGACGTGCTTCGTCGCGAGCGCACCCCGCTCGCGGAGGTCGCCGAGATGATCGGGTACCAGTCCGCGAGTGCGTTCAGCACCGCGTTTACGCGTCACTCCGGATGCTCGCCCAGCGGGTTCGCGCGCTCCGTGCGTACCTGAGTGGCTGTGTCCTTGGTTCAGCACGACGCGCGCGGTCGAGAGAGTTGGCGATAGGCCTCGTGCGTCAGGCCGCCCGTAAGACGATATCGGTGATCTCTGACGGAGCGGCGAGGCGCATCGGAGGTCCCGAGTAGCCGGTTCCTCGACTGACGTACACGAACGTCTCGCCAAACTTGGCAAGCCCCGCGACCACGGGTTGTCCCAGACGCAGGAGCCAATTCAACGGCCACAGCTGACCTCCATGCGTGTGCCCTGATAGCTGCAGATCGACCGCATGCCGTACCGCTTCGTGAATGGCTCTCGGCTGGTGCGCCAGGAGGATCAGTGGGCGACTCCGGTCTCTGCCCGCCACGGCCTTCGGCAGGTCAGCCCGGTGGCCAAGGTCGAAGTGGACCGACTCGTAGTCGTCGATGCCCGCTAGATGAAGAATGTGCCCGTCGCGTTCGAGCGCGACGCACTCGTTACGCAAGACGCGCACGCCGAGCTTGCCAAGGTGCTCACACCACTCGGGAGCGCCCGCGTGGTACTCGTGGTTGCCCGTCACGAAGAAGGTGCCGAACGTGGATGCGAGGTCGGCAAGGGGAGCGACGTGCTCCTCGAGATCATCGACGCTAGCGTCCACGAGGTCGCCTGTGATCGCGACGATATCCGGGGCAAGGTCGTTCACCGTCCTCACGATCTGCTCGATGAGCTTGCGACCAATGGTGGGGCCGACGTGAACGTCCGACAGTTGAACGATGCGTAGCCCGTCGAGTGCTTGGGGCAGCTTCCTCAACGGAATCTCCACGCGCTTGACGCGGAGTTTGCGACCCTCCCAGAGCGCCCAGCCGCTGATACCGAGGCCCAGAGCGATGGCGGCGAAGGCGCTGACGCTCGCAACGGCATTCTGACTGCCGAATGCGGGACGAGTGGTCGCAACGGAGTACGCGAGGCGCAGCGCATCCGTCGTCGCTACGGAGAGCAACAGGAGGAACGACACGCCGATCCAGAGGTAGACGGGGGCGACCCACCACACGGACCACCGGGTGGACACCAGGCGGCTCGTGACCACGCCCAGTGGAATGCTCGCCGCGAAGACGCGGACGAGCGCGGTCAGCGCGTGCTCCGTCGTGGGGGAGAAGCCGACGTCGCGGACGAGTCGCGCCCAGAGGTAGTAGTGACCGCCGATGACGAGCGTCAGACCGACGGGGAGGAACAAGACGAGCGGAGTCCAGCGGCCCATGGTCGTCCACGCTCCTCACGCTGTGCCGGCGAATGCGGCCTCGAGCTCGCGCGTCGTCGGCCGAGCGTTCGGGGTCTTTTCGAGGCAGCGGAGGATGAGTCCGTCCAGCTCCGGCGAAACTTCGGGCGCGTACGTCGACGGCGGCTCGGGGACGGTGTGCACGTGGGCGGCGCAGATCTCGACGAGGTTGTCCCCTTCGAATGGAGTGCGCCCGGTGAGGAGGAAGTAGGCGACGCAACCGACGGCGTAGATGTCTGCAGCCGGTCCGACGGTCTCCGGTGAGAGGATCGACTCCGGTGCCATGTATAGGGGCGTACCGGTGATCGCACGCTCGCTCGTGATCTTCAGGTCCGACGCTGCTCCTACGTCCTTTACGAGCCCGAAGTCGACGACCTTCACGAAGTCGCGCATGCCCCCGCGCGTGCACAGCATGACGTTCTGCGGTTTCACATCACGATGGACGAGGCCGGCGTCATGAGCCTCGGCGAGTGCCGCAGCGACCTGCCGGAGGATGTGACGCGTCCGCTCGACCGATTGCGGCCCTTCGCGCTCGATGAGCCGTGCAAGGTCTTCGCCGTCGAGGAGCTCCATGGCGTAGTAGAAGACGCCACCCTGCGTTCGACCGAAGTCGTAGATCGCGACGTTGTTGGGATGCGTGAGACGGCTCGTGGTCATGACCTCCCGCTCGAAGCGTGCGGTGGCGGTCTCTCCCGCCCGATCCGGTGGGATCACCTTGATCGCCGTCGGCCGCCTGAGCATCGCGTGACTCGCGCGATAGACCGCCCCCATACCTCCCTCGCCGATCTTCTCGTGGACGACGTACTGCCCGAGCTGCACGGCCTTCTCCACCGCGCTCCGAAGGCCATAGATCGTCTTCGCTACGAGATAGACGCCACCGACCCCGGCGACCATGCTTCGCAGCGAAGCGAGCGTTGCTGCGTCGGCGTCCGGGACGATCGCAACACCGGCACGGCGATACATGACTGCGAGGCCAAACGTGAACGGTATCGTCGAGAACCCGGCGACCGCGGTCGCGACCCACGGCTTGCTCGGGACGAGCGCGGCGCGCACCACGAAGAAGAGGACGAAGAATGCGACGGCCGTAACATCGACGGTCGCGACGTGCGACACGGCAGAGAGTGCGACGGCGGCGGTTCCCGCAGTGGCGATGGTCGCCAAGATGTCGAGCGCGTACATGAGGTGTACTTGTCCTTCGCGGATGCGGAACCGCAACGCCGCGAACACGACACAGAGGACGATCGCGTGAGCATTCTGGACGTTCAGGATGAATCCGACCGCGCGGTGGTCGACATTCATTCGGCCCGCAATGACGGCAAGCACGTCGAGCAGTGCGAAGTATCCGTAGAAGAGAGTGAGGCGGCGGTGGAGGAGTTGTTTGCCGGAGGCAGAATCCGAAAGTTGGAGACGGTCGGCGGCGACGATCGCGCGCAGCGTGCGGTCGAGCGTGGTGTTCTGGTATTCCGTGTTGCTCATCGGGGCGTGTCCTTCGCCGTCAGTGGACGACGGTCTTCCGCTCGTGCGTTGGCTCATGGTGCTCCCGCGAGGTCAGGGAAGTGGCGATCCATCCCGACGAGTCGGATCCCTCGCATCGGGCCGAGGTCGTATGCATGGACTACGAGCGGCCCGGAGCCCGTGCCGTTCGCGATCGAGATGACGACGTAGCGATCGGGCGCATCGTCGGGCAGGCTCCGCAGGTCCCGTGCGCCGAGGGCAACGCAGACGCGCCCGTTCCCTTCTACGTCGATGCGCGCGTCGGATCGAGACCCGCGGCCGCGCCGCACGCTCGCGGAGTAGCGGAAGGCGTTCGCCGAAAAGACTTCCGTCTGCCGTGCGAGATCGACCGCGCAGAGGCGCGTTCCGTCGGCGCTGAGGTCGGTGAGCGGAGACAGCTTCGAGAAATAGCGGAGGAGGAGGAGGCGCTGGCGCTCGAGGAGCACCCGCACGAGGAAGCGCTCGTGCTCGGGGTTGGTGAAGTCGCCGACGTGGACGGCCGCGGAGACGTGTTCGGGGGTGAAGCGGGCGATGATGCGCGCCGCCCAGGCGGCGTCGTGCTCGGTCATGCGCATGAACGCGGGGTTCGGGTACTCGCCGCGCCACCTGTCGGGATCGAAGTGCGCGGCCGTGAAGTAGCCGAAGATCTCCGCGCCCGGCGTGCGGGTCGCGCGGTCCCATGGACGCTCGACGAGGCCGAGCGTGGCGAAATCCTCGGCGATGGCGCCGAAGTCGAGAACGTAGGAGTAGCCGTGACGTCTGGAGAAACCATCGACGGTCCACTCGCTTCCGAAGCAATCCCCGAGATCGATGTACCAGTGTCGGACGTGGCCCGTGCTGCGAGGGTTCTTCGGATCGACCGGCATCCATGTCGACATCGTGTTCTGCTCGCGCGAGTCGAAGTGGTTGAGCCATGCCGCGATCACGCGTGCGCCACGGAGATCGCGGCGATCTTCGTGGTCGATGACGTCCGATGGATCATCGGCGCGCTTGCCTTCGTAGGTGAATGGACCGAGCGGGCGCCCGGGCAGCCAGCGCGAAGCCGTCGCGCGATCGAGGTCGCCGCGCCGCCCGGTCCTGGCCAGAACCCGCTCGAGCGCTGCCTCGTCGAACGGGCGAGCGGGCCCGACGTTGGCTTTGACCGTGAGTTGGGGCGTCAGACGAAGAGCCGATCGCTTGAAGTAGACGACGGCATCGCAGGGGGCCCACCAGCCGGCGGCGTAGTAGAGGCGCGAGGCGATCGCCGTCGCCGCGGTCGCGCGCTCGATCTGATCGTCGTCCGTCTTGAACATGAACTTCGTCCCTCCGACCGCGACGCGGAAGCCCGGGTTGGCGCCGTTGTCCTTGCCGCGGTCGATCAGCCAGCTTCCGTCGGAGGGGTTCGCCGCGAGCTCAGGGCCTTCGGGGCAATAGCCGCGTGCAGCCTCCTCCGGCGACATCGGATGCGCACCGATGCGGTTGACGAACCAGCTCGAGTCGGGGACCTCGTCGAAGGCGTTCACGTTCTTCGCCTCAGAGGCGGCGTCGGCCTGGAAGAACTTCGATAGAGGCCGGAAGATCGTGTTGTCGACGGCGTCCCACGAGAACGAGGACTCGTAGTCCTCGGGGGCGCACACCAGCTGACGGCCATCCTTGGCGTTCGCGTCGCGGCGGCATCCGGTGGCGACCGGATCGAGGTCTTGGTCGCGCATCACTGGCGGCGCGAGCGGGAAGCGGCGCGGATCGTCGTGGGCGCACGCGGCGACGCTCAGGATGAGAAGCAGGACAAAGCGACGCGAGCTAGAAGCCATGATGTGACCCCACGACGAAGCGGAGCGAGCTGACGTGAAGTCCCTGGTCGAGTGGATCGGTCGCGCCTCCGACGAGCAGCTCGAACCCGGAATCGCGGTTGCCGTTCGACCGCACACCGATCGACGAGCTCAGTCGGAACGGGCGCGCATCGAAGCCGTCGAGCCGCGCACCGAAGACGTTTCCGACATCCACCTGGATCACGCCGTCGAGGTAGACCCAGATCGGCCACGTGTAGTGGAGGTGCGCGACAAACGAGCTTCGATCGACGAGCCTGTTCGGGACGTATCCGCGCATCGGCCGAGCGCCTCCGAGCGTGGCCTGCTCCGGGAAGGGAATGGTGCCCGAGAGCGGGTCGGCGAGCTCGACTGCCGCGCCGACCGAGATCACGCGCTGCGTCCCCGTGAGGTCGACGAACGCGCCTACCTCCGCTCCGTACTTGACCCACGCGCGTCGCGTGGTCTCGCCGGGTGCCGCGACGCCCTCGCAATGGAACGTCAGGCGCACGCCGGTGCCTTCCTCGGGGCGCGGCTTCCGCGAGTCGAGCGTGATCGAGACGTGCTCGAAGCCGGCGACCCAGCTCTCGCCGAGGCCGGGCGGTCGTGGGTAGAGCCCGCGCGAGACGCTGTCGTACACGGACGGGGCATCGCAGCAGGTCTCGTCGCCGAGCGAGACCCTGCGGACGCCGCTCCGTGCTTGGAACGCGCTCGAGCGCCACATCCTTGCCTCGTACGCGAACGACGCCTCGTCGTGTTCCGAGCGGTAGCGTGAGCTCGCATCGGCGCTGCTCCGCGGCCCGAAGCCGAAGAAGTAGCTGTCCTGGCGTCGGACCAGGCGTCCGTCGAGCGCGATGCTCTCGTTCTTCGAGAGGGCATAGGAGTCGACGAAGCGGATCGCTACCCAGTCCGGACCCCAGGTGCCGAAGTGGAGACGGACCGTATTGGGATCCGTCACGAAGTACCGCCATTGCGCGTTGAAACCCACGCTCGGCAGGAGTCCGAAATCGAACAGCGCCGACGGGAAGATCGTGATCTGCCGCCGATCGCCAAAGGTGAACAAGTCGACGATCTCCTTCGGCCACTGCTCGCGCTCCGCGACCTGCACCACCGCGCCGAGTGGACGGCGAAGGCCGTATTCGGTCGTGAGCCACAGCGGGAAGAACACGACCCGTGGCCCCCAGAGCAGGGCCTTGTCGGCGGATCGCTCCTCCGGGCGCCCATAGTCCTGTGGCGCCCGTTTCGCTTCCGAGGCCGCCGACGGCGTCGTTGCGAGGAGGAGCGCGAAAAGCAGTCCCCAGTGCTGCCGGGCTGAGGTCGACGTGTGGAGGTGCGGAACCATCGGGAGGGACCTTCACGTGAGCGGCCACCGCGCCGACAAAGACCCGGGCTTCGGGCTTCGGGCTTCGTTCGTCGAGCGCTACCCTTTGCTCGCGACACCGTCCGTCTGCGCCGAGCTGCGCGACGATGCGTCTGATGTCGATGCGGATCCGATGCGCGAGCCACCCTTGGTCGACGTCGAGCGCGAATCGATGTGCAAGCTCGAACTGCACGTGGCGCAGGGTCGGGGCGATCAGACCGTAGAAGGGACCGGTCTGACGCCCCTCGCACGCCACGACGACGTCGACCGAGTCGGGGCAAGAGGTGACTGAGGCGACTTCGCGAGTGAGCTCCGGGAAAGCGGAGCGGAAGAGATGCCCTCCCGTGGCCAGGTCGTGTGCAAAGGCATCTGGAAGCTTGTCGTCGACGATGCTGACGAGTCCGGGGTGTACTCTCGCGGAAAGGATCGCCGCGACTCGTGCGCGTAGCCGGTGGTCGAGCCCCCGCCAGCGCTCCACGACGTTGCGTCGGATGACGACCCCTCGCTCGCTCGCATCGCGCTCGACATCGGGGGTGAGCGTCGCTCCGGGGGCCCCGACGGGGGCACCAGCGCTTCCAGCCATGGCGTGCACTCTGCCGGGGGCCGGACCGAATCGCTCGTTGAGTGCCGTGAAACGTCGTGAACGATCGAGTCAGGTGACGATGGCCCCTTGCGGGGAGCGCAAAAGCAGCGTCTTCCCGCGCGGCGTGAAGTCAGGTCGCGGTAACGGCTGTGTTAACGACTCTTCACGCCCGTTAACGCGCCGACTCGCCTCGCGAGATGCATGCTTGGGGCGTTCCCGAAACCTTCGACCCGGTCGCACCACTCAAAGGGGGCCTACGATGTCTCCCGCCTCTGCGGGCTTTCAGCTTGCAGCGCCCGTAGCTGCCGCGATCGACGCCATCAACGCAGGTGACGGACCGGCTTTGCTCTCCGTGTTCGCCGAAGGAGCGATGGTGAACGACCAGCTTCGAGAGTACTGGGGCAGCGCAGCAATCGCCGAATGGATTGCCCGCGACGTCGTTGGGCAGCGCCTCGCGATGCGGATCAGACGCGTCCGCAACAACCACAGCCACGCTGTCGTGGAGGCAACAGTCGACGGGGCCTTCGAGCGACGCGGTCTGCCGGACCCGCTCGTGGTGAGCTTCTACTTCTCGATCGACACGGGCAAGATCGATCAGCTCTTGATCCTGCGCAACGAGCCCTACGAGTGAGTAGTTAGGCCGTGTGCTCGAAGTAGCACCCCTCCTTCGAGGACCGCGAGGCGCGTCCGGCACATCCTTCCGAACCGAAGTTCGGACTAGGCGGTGTGCTCGAAGTAGCACACCGCACATCCTCCCGAAGGTCGGACTAGAGTGTGGACAGAAGGTCTTTGGCCGCGAGCACGTCCGCCGTTCCGAGCCCTTGAGCGTACCGGGTGTAGACCGGCTCGAGGATCGCTCGCGCCGCCGTCTTGTCGGCTCGCCGCGCGTAGAGATCGGCCAGCCCGGTGGCGGCGCGGAGCTCCCAGCCGAGCGCACTCTGCTCCCTCGCGTGGTCCAGCGCCTGCCGAAGGCAGCGTTCGCCGAGCGCCTGGTCGGGCGACGGCATCGTCAGGAGCACGCGTCCTTTGAGCCTGAGCATCTCCGGTAGATCGAAGGACGCCCCGTCGTTTCGCTTCGTCGATGCCAGTGCATCGTCGATCGTTCTGAGGGCGTCGTCGAACCGACCGGCTCTGGCGAGCCCCTCTGCAATGGCCGTCGCGAAGACGGTTTGGAGAAGGTCGTGATGGCCCGCGCGGAGCGTCTCACCGGCCTTCCGAAGGACTTCGACCCCCGCGAAGTTGCCCCGCTTCACCGATAGCTCGCCCCGAAGTCCGAGCGCGAGCGGGATGTACGGGCCGAGAGCGTGCTTCTCGGCGTGGACGATGAGACGCTCCACGACGTCATCCGCACGCTCGAAATCGCCGCACCAGACATAGACGGACGAGGTCCAGACAAGAGATATCGCGACGGTCGTCGGTTGGCCGATCTCTGCGGCATCTCGAATCGCTTGCTCCGCCACGCGGAGTGCGTCGTCCACCCGGCCGAGGAGCCAGTACGCTCGCGCCAACACGATGAGGGCTCGAACTCGGTGATCAAATCCGAAATGGAGCATCGCGGTACTTCGCGAGATCGGCGTGGGCTCGAGGGCAGAACGGCATCGCGCCTCTGCTCCTGCCTGATCCCCGAGAAGATGGCGGCACGTACCGATCATCCAGTCCGCGAGGCTGCGTGCCGCTGGGTCGTCGCCCAGCCGGGCAGCGACCGACTCGCTCCTCTGTCCGACGAGAAGTCCCTCTCGCCACTCCGCGGTTCGCGTCAGGAGAATGTTGAGCGCGCCGAGCAAGCGAAGCTGTTCGTGTGGTTCGTCGACCTCCTCGGCCACGGCGAGCGCGCTCGAGAGCGCCTCTCTCACCTCGGACCCATTCCCTCTAGTGAACATGGCCGCGACGCCGAGCGCAGCCCGAAGGTCCATTTCGCGCCGCGTCCCGCGGTCCGAAAGCTCGAGGAAGGCCATGGCCCCTTCCGCCCATCGCATACACTCACGCAGCAGCGACAGCTCCATGAAGAGCGGGACGGCTGCGGTGGCGAGGCGTACGGCTAGCCTGTGATCGCCGCCATTCGAGAGGCTCCACTCGAGCGCCGCTCGTGCATTGCCGAGATGACTCGCGAGCGAACGAGCTGGCACCTCTCGGTCGGGGTTGCGCTCGCGCTCGAGCATCGAGCAGACGTGCTGCGCGTGAAGCTTCGCGAGCTCCTGGACTTCGCCGGCGTCTGACAGCTTCGAGTGGGCGTAGGCGCGGGTCGTATCGAGCAGTCGATAGCGGGGGCCGTCGCTCCCTCTCGTGTCGACTGAGACCAGGGATTTTTCTACCAGGCTCCCCAATGTGCCGATCGCGTCCTCCTCGTCCAGGATGCCGACCGCGTCCTCGAGGGAGAAGAGGCCGACCAGGATGGAGAGCCGGCGTAGTGCGCGCCGCTCTCTCCCATCGAGCAGGTTGTAGCTCCAGTCGAGCAGAGCACTGAGCGTCTGATGCCGAGGAAGGGCTGTTCGGCGTCCGTGCCAGAGCAGCTTGAAACGGTTCTCGAGGAGGGACACTGTTCCGCGGAGCCCGTATGCCTCGACACGTCCGGCAGCGAACTCGATGGCCAACGCAATGCCGTCGAGCTTGCGACAAAGATCCGACACGACGGGCGCGTCTTCATCGCTCAGCACGAACCGCGTGCCGCTGGCGGTTGCACGCTCGACGAACAGCCCCACGGCAGGAAAGGCAAGCGCCTCCGTTGCCGCGATCGTGGACCCCTCGGGGGGGCTCGCGAGGGGAGCCAGTCGATGGACATGTTCCCCCTCGACGCGGAGGGCCTCACGACTCGTTGCAAGAACATGAACGCCTGCGGCGCCGACGAGTCTCTCCGCCAGCGGAGCCACCGTGTCGATCAGATGCTCACAGCTATCGAGCACCACGAGCGTTCGTCGATCTCGCAAGAAGGCGGGCAGGCTGGCCGCAAGATCCTCGGACGCCGGCACGAACCCCAACGCAGAGCAAAGCGCCGACGCTACCTGGAGAGGATCGCGTAGCGAGCCAAGGTCGACGAAACAGACGTCTCCCGCGAACTCTTCGAGCACCGCATGCGCCAACGCTACGGCGACCGTCGTCTTCCCCATTCCGCCCGGCCCGACGATGCTGACGAACCGACTCGTGCGAACCTGCTCGATGATCGCGCGAATCGTCGCGTCACGGCCGAGGAGCCGCTCGAGGCGCGCCGGCAGCTCGCTTCCAAGCGCGCGTGCGCTGCCCGCGCCCGGCCCGAGCGACGTGGACCGCTCGACACGCGCGACGAACGAGTACCCTCGACCGGGAACATTGGCGACGTAGCGCGCGCCGCCAGAGCCGTCTCCGAGGGCCTTTCGAAGCGCAGCTACATGAACCCGGATGCCGCTCTCCTCCACGGCGGTGTCGGGCCAGACTCGGGCAATGAGCTCCTCTTTCGTCACGAGCTCGCCCGCCCGCGCGGTCAGGATGACGAGAACGTCCAGCGCACGGCTCCCGATCCTCACCGGCTGCCCATCGCGCTCGAGCCGGCGCTCGCGAGGGTGCAGGGAGAACGGGCCGAAAAGGAGGACGTGAGCCGTTTCGCTGCCTGCTTCCACTGCTTCCGACGTGAATACCGGTCACGCGGCGGACAGATCTATCGTTTTCCGTCCGAATTTCATTCGTGAGCGTCCAAACCAGGCGGTGTCGACGGCGCTCCGAGATGGGGACGCGAGCCGATCGTGGCGTTGGTGGTCAGACGAGCGCGAATGAAACCTGGACGAGGCGTTATAGCCCGTCCTGGGGCGGCACCTTACGGTCCATTGCATGAAGAACGTGCTCATCACCGGTTCCTCCTCTGGCTACGGCCGCGCCACGGCCCTCCTCTTCCTCGAACGCGGCTGGAACGTCGTCGCCACGATGCGCTCACCCGAAAGGACGGACCTCCCTGCCTCCGAGCGGCTCCGCGCGCTCCGACTCGACGTGACCGACCGCGCTTCGATCGCCGCCGCGGTGCGCGATGCGATCGCCGCATTCGACGGGCTCGACGTCGTCGTCAACAACGCAGGCATCGGACTGCTTTCGGCCTTCGAGGCTACGCCGGAGCAGACGACCCGCGAGCTCTTCGAGACGAACACGTTCGGCGTCATGGCCGTCACGCAGGCCGTCGTTCCCCACTTCCGCGCGCGTCGCTCGGGGACGCTCATCAACGTCACGTCGAGCGTCACCATCGCGCCGATGCCGCTCGTCGCTCCCTACGCCGCGAGCAAGTGCGCGATCGAGGGCTTCACCGAGTCGCTGTCCTACGAGCTCTCGTTCTTCGGCATCCGCACGAAGATCGTCGAGCCCGGTTACGGTCCGTCGACGAGCTTCATCGCGAACGCCGTGGACCGCATGAAGGGCCTGGTGCCCGAGGCATATGCACCGTACGTGAATCAGATCATGCAGGGGCACGAAGGTGCGAAGAGCACGGCCGCCTCCGGCGTCGCGCAGGCGGTGTGGCTCGCCGCGACCGACGGGAGCAAGCGCCTTCGTTATCCGGCGGGACCCGACGCCGAGGAGCTGTTCGCGATGCGTCGCGTCTTTCCCGGCGACGATTACCTCGAGCAGATGCGAGCTGCCGTTGGTCCGAAAGCCGATGCGTGAGCATTCGAGAGCGCACCGCTCCGAGCAAGAGGGATCTCGGGGAAAGCTCGCGCTAAGGCCCGTGAAAAGTGGTGAACCGCACGTTCGCTGAGCGCTTCACGGCGCTTCACCACGCATAGCGTGCTCGTCGCGCGTCGGCTTCGCATACTCGCATCGGTCGCTGGCACGAAGACGTCAGCGACTTCGTCGAGCGCAACACGCACGCCGCTCTGACCGGCTTGCGCCGACGACACATCAACAACATCTGACCCGGAGTCTGATCATGAAAACGGTGCTCATCACCGGTTGTTCGTCTGGCTATGGCCTCGAAACCGCGCGGTACTTCCACGCGCAAGGCTGGAGCGTGATCGCCACGATGCGACATCCGCGCGAAGACGTTCTGCCCCGGTCCGAACGACTCCGGGTTCTGCCGCTCGACGTTACGAAGCCCGATAGCATCGCAGCCGCGCTCGAGGCGAGCGGGCCCATCGACGCGCTCGTCAACAACGCCGGCATCGGGGCCATCGGGGCCTTCGAGGCGACGCCGATGCGGATCGCGCGCGAGGTGTTCGAGACCAACACCCTCGGTGTGATGGCGATGACGCAAGCGGTGCTGCCTCAGCTTCGCAGGCGGAGGTCGGGCGTGGTGGTGAACGTGACGTCGAGCGTGACGCTGGCGCCGATGCCGCTCGTCGCCGTGTACACGGCAAGCAAGATGGCCGTCGAAGGTTTCACGGCATCGCTCGCGTTCGAGCTCGAAGACTTGAACGTGCGGGTCAAGCTGGTCGAGCCCGGATACTGCCCGACCACGGGCTTCGCACGAAACGCGGGACCGCGGATCCAAGAAGTGGCTCCGGAACCCTACGCGCCGTTCGCCAAGCGAGTGCTTGCTGCATTCACACAGCAGGAAGTGGTGACGAAGGAATCCGACGTAGCCGAGGCCGTGTACCGTGCCGCGAACGACACGTCGGGGCAGCTCCGATTCCCAGCGGGACCCGACGCGGTGGCGATGGCGCAGTCGAGATGAGCGGCGCCGCGACCGCTCTTCACGATCTTCGTCGTCATGACGACGTGGGATATGAACGCGTTTGGCGTCCGCATCGGCCGATTGGCGGGGCCTGATACGAGAAGCCGCCCCGCGTTTTGCTGAGGAGAGCGCCGGTCACACGCGGTCAGCGCGTCGGGCCGGCGCCGAGCTCGCGTGGTGTGTAAGCCGACGACGCTGCAGAATCTCGGTATATAGACCGCAGTCAAGGGCGTTGCTCGCTCGCTGCTCGGGCGCTGTCGGCATGAACGCTCGGCGAGCGCGCGTTCGACCGGTGGTGAACGGCCCGGGGACATCTTCGTGCAAGTCTCCCGGGGGCTGCGTCGACCACGAGGGCCCCCCCTGTGACTCTGAACCGGTGGCCGGCGCAAGGTCTCGGCATGCACCTTCTTCTTGGGACGGTGAGGCTCGGATTTCTCGTCGTGGGCGTTGGACATGGAGGTCTCCTGTACGGCCCGATGGCCGGTTGAACGGTGACGGGTGGCCACTCAGCACATGACGGCGAGCTACCTCTCGATTGACTCTTCGCGTTCGTCGGACGGCGATGGTCGCCAGCAATGTCCGAGACGCAGGATTGGGTTCGAGAAGCGGAGCGAGACGCAATTTTCAGAACGAAGTTCGGAGCCCCCCTTTCGCCGAAGCGGGGGTGGGTCGCTTCTACACAGGGGTCGCGTTCATCGCTTCCAGATGGGTGCTCATGTCAACGCGCTCGGGGCGCACATCCGAGATGAGAGGATTCGCCTTTGCTACACCAGACTCATCTCCGAAGAAGCTGCACGGCGCTTCACGCGTCGAGCAGGGCGTTGGGGGTCGGTGACGCCGGCCTTGCGCTGTAGCTTTTTTGCCGCGCGCTCGAGGACATCAGCTCGATGTTGTTGTTGGCGCGCTGAAAGTCTGACGCCTCCTGCCGTTTGCTCGGCCTGCATTGCGCGATCGTAGACGGTGCCGTCTCGCCACATTGCCCAGAGGACGCCCGCCAGCTTCCGCGCGAGAGCCACGACGGCAATTCGCTTGCCGCGCGTCTTGACCAACTGCTCGGCCCACCGCTTCAGCGGATCATCGCGGTCTCGCAGGCGCAGGATCGTCCACGCTGCCTGTACGAGCATGGCGCGGGCCATGCGGTTTCCGTGCTTCGTGATGGATCCGAGACGACGCTTGTCCGGGCCTCCCGTCGTCGCCTCGCTGGGGACGAGCCCGAGGTATGCGCCGACGGCATGTGCATTCTTGAAGCGCTTTGCGTCGTCGATGACGGACACGTAGGTCGCCGCGACGATCAGGCCCACACCCGGCACCGTCGCACACAGATTGAGAATAGGATCTCTTTCGGCGAAGCCCGACAGCGTCTGCTCGACGCGATCGAGTTCGGTCTCGAGCGTGCGCAGTATCGTCACCAGCGGAGCCACAAGAGTGCGCGTCGAGTCGTCCAGAGCGCTCTTTTCCAGCTTCGCGACGAAGTTCTCCGGATCGCAGCTTGGCAAGAGCACGCCGGCAGCGCGGGCCAGCCCTCGAATCGTCGTCACGTACTGAGAACGGGTCTCGACGAGCGCCCCGCGTACGCTCAGTTGCGCGCGTAGGGTACGACGGTCGGGAGACAGAACGTGGGCCTCGGGAATGCGTCGAGCGTCGACGGCCAGAGCAATGACCTCGGCATCGATGGCGTCGTTTTTCCGCTTGTGCTGCCCGACGCCGATCTGCCGAACGCGCGTCGTGTCCAGCATGCGCGGGTCGTGGCCCCACTCGACGAGCTTGTCGTGCACGTGCCAGCCTTCTCGGCAGGCTTCGAAGGCAACGCGAGCGGCCGGGCAGTCGGGGCCGATTCGGGAGACCAGCTGCGATAGAGATTTTACCGTGGTTCGATCGACGACCTTCCCATCGGCGACCTCGCAATACGCGATGTGGCGTACCCCCAAATCCAGTCCTACGCTGCGCATGACGAGCCTCCCTTGGGTCCCCTGCCTTCGGGCATCTTGTGCCACTGAGCACGCGGGGATGTTGGCAGTTTCGACTGCTGGCGGGAGGCTCGTCACTTTCGTCGTGCCTGACCGCCGAACGGCGCGCGGGCTGCTCTCGAGACGCCTGGCGATCGATCTCGAGGCTGCAGCACGCGTGACGGGCGGCGAGCGAGACGCCTCCGTTCCGTCCGTCACCGCCACCGGTTCATCTAATCTTCAGCGTAGTTGCCGGATGTCCTGAAGCATCGTGACGTGGGGCGAGTGATCGAGG
>ERZ778025.467-NODE-467-length-75769-cov-13.797237_pt1 | contig 75769 bp, 66 predicted proteins | sample MGYA00375755_ERZ778025 | MGnify/ENA primary metagenome ERZ778025 (study PRJEB29350, sample SAMN05389825) | bioreactor metagenome | isolation source: Thiocyanate bioreactor | place: South Africa: University of Cape Town | collected 2014-03-17 ... | reverse complement strand
TTCCTCCCCACGCAGCCGTGGGGCCATCGGTTCCTCCCCACGCAGCCGTGGGGCCATCGGTTCCTCCCCACGCAGCCGTGGGGCCCCAGGCCCACTCCCGCCGCGTCACGAGCCTCGTCACGAGCCAGGCGATTGGAGCGTTGGTCGGCGTGCTCGTGATCCACGCGCTCGTCTGGCGCGGCCTCGATGCCCATCCGTGGCTCCGCGAGCATCCGCGTCAGCTCGTGAACGACCTCGTCGCCGTGTTCGGCGTCCTCGCCTTCGTGTGGGGCTGCGCGCAGAAGCCGATCCGCCCGCAGCTGATGATCGCAGGGCTGGTGCTCGTGCTCGGCTACGAGCTCACCGCCGGGTATTGGCACATCGACGCGCCGGTGCCGGTGACGCAAGAGCTCGCGTGGTCGGTCCAGCGGTTCGTCGGGAGCGAGGTGACCGCCTCCGGCGTCGGCGTCCTCGCGTTCCGTCTCCTGCTCGCCTAGGACGCGCGCACGATGTTGGCCCACACGGAGCTGCTCGCCCGCATCGCCACCGGCGCCGCGCTCGGAGGAGCGATCGGCTACGAGCGCGGACTGCATCGCCGCCCGGTCGGTCTCCGCACGCACCTCATCGTGGCGCTCGCGTCCGCCACGTTCATGGTCGTGTCCTCCCAGTTCGCCTACTACCAGAACTTCGGACACGGCGAAGGGGTCGAGGTCGACGCGTCCCGAATCGCGGCGTCGGTCGTCTCCGCAGTCGGCTTCCTCGCCGGCGGCGCGATCCTGCGGAGCGGGCTCAGCGTCCAGGGAATCACCACCGCCGCCGGCCTCTGGCTCGTCACCGCGATTGGGCTCTGCGCCGGCGCGGGGATGTACATCGAGAGCGTAGCCGTCACGATGATCGGGATCCTCGCGCTGACGATCTTCCGGCGCTTCGAGGACAAGAACGACCTCATCACGAAGCGACGAATCTCGCTCGTCATCGCCGACGAAGCGGAGTCGTCGACGTCGCAGGTGATGAAGGCGATCACCGATCTCGGAGCCATCGTCGTCGACGTCGAGTACGAGCGGCGCCTCGACGACAAGCGCAGGACGGCCCTCACCATCGACGTCAGTCTCCCGGCCGAGATCACGGTCGCGACCTTGGTCGAGACGCTCGAGGCGGTGCCGAACATGAAGCGGATCCAGATCTCCCAGCCGTCGTAGCCTGCGGCTTCCGCGCGCGAGAGCGATCGCGATGTCGCTCGGCCATCTGTGGGGTCCCGATCGCGCTCGGCGGATGGTATCGTCACGCCCTTGTGATCGGCCTTCCTGACACGATCGACGGACGCTTCGAGATCGAGGGAGAGGTCACGCGCGGTGGCATGGCTCGCTTGCTCCGCGCGCGTGATCGCCATGCGGGCGGTCATGTCGCGATCAAGCTGAGCCTCTCGAGCGACGCCGAATCCGCCGAGCGCTTCGGTCGGGAGGCCGGCGTCCTCGCGGAGCTGCGGCATCCGGGGATCGTCCCCTACGTGGCGCACGGCACGCTCCCCGACGGCCAGCGCTGGCTCGCGATGCAGTGGCTCGACGGGATGGACCTCTCCGCGAAGCTCCGGACCGCGCGCGAGGCGTCACGCGACGCCCCCACGCGCGACAGCCGGAGCGGCCCGAGCACGATCGACGACGCGCACTGCCTTTCGATCCGCGAAGCGCTCAAGCTCGGGATGCGGATCGCGTCCGGCCTCGGCGAGATCCATCGGCGCGGGATCGTCCATCGCGACGTGAAACCGGGCAACATCTTCCTCCGGAACGGCTCGGTGGACGACGCCGTGCTCGTCGACTTCGGGACCGCCAGGTCCGTCGCGCCGTCTTCGGTCGTGACGATGGCAGGCACCCTCGTCGGGACCCCGAGCTACATGTCACCCGAGCAAGCGTCGGCGGCAGCCGACATCGGGGCGCCCACCGACGTGTGGTCGCTCGGGTGTGTCCTCTACTACGCGCTGACCGCCCACAACCCATTCGACGGCGGGCATCTCCTCGCGGTCCTCGCACGCATCGTCATCGACGAACCGCTGCCTCTCCGGACGCTCCGCGCGGACGTGCCGGAGCCGCTAGCTCGCCTCGTCACACGCATGCTGGCGAAAGACCCGCGCGCGCGCCTGCGCGACGGCGACGCCGTTCTGGCTGAGCTCCGCGCCATCGAGAGCGTCGGCGACGCGGAGTCGGGGGTGCATGTCGTCTCGCGCGCGCTCGCGGCGCGCGAGCAGCGCGTTCGCTCCATCGTGGTCGCGCGTGGGAGCTCGAACGTCGAGAGCCGGTTCGAGCCCTTCCGGGAAGCAGCGAGCCGAGCGGGAGCGACGCTTCATCGCGTCGCCGACGGCTCGCTCGTGCTCACGCTGCCGCCGGAGGCCTCCTCCACCGATCAGGCGCGCCGCGCGGCGGCGGCGGCGCTCGCCCTGCGTGCGCTCGATCCCAAGATGCGTCTCGCGCTCGCTTCGACGCAGATGGAGGCCGCCACCGAGCCGCCCGGCGAGGTCGTCGACCGGGCCGCGCGCACGCTCGACGAGGCCCTCCCCGGCGAGGCGCGCGTCGACACGTTGACCGCGGAGCTCGTCGACGTCCATTTCGTCGTCGCCGAAGGCGCGCGCGGAAAGACGCTCGAGCGAGCGCGCGAGAACGACGCCGGCCGCACGCTCCTCGGCCGACCGACGCCTCTCGTCGGCCGCCGCCGCGAGCTCACCACCGCACGCGCCCTCTGGGACGAGTGCGTCGACGAGCCGATCGCGCGCGCTCTACTCGTCCTCGGTGACGCTGGGATGGGAAAGAGCCGGCTGCGACGCGAGCTCACGCGCGCGATCGTCAGCCAGGAGTCCGGAAACGTCGAGGTGCTCTTCGGCCCAGCGGACTCCCTCGGCGCGGGCTCGCCCTTCGTGATGACGACGCCGCTCGTGCGCAGCGCCGCCGAGATCACCGACACCGACGGCCTCGATGCGCGACGCGCCAAGCTCCATGCGCGAGTCGCGCGCACCGTGACGGCGGGGCCGGAGGCCCTCCGCATCGCCGCGTTCCTCGGCGAGATGATCGGGACGAGCTTCGTCGAGACCGACGTCCCCGAGCTCGCGGCGGCGCGGCGCGATCCCCTCCTCATGAACGCGGCGATGACGTCCGCGTGGGTGGACTGGCTCCGCGCCGAGACCTCGCTGCACCCCGTCCTCCTCGTGCTCGAGGACCTGCACTGGGGCGATCTCGTCAGCGTGAAGCTCGTCGACGCGGCCCTCCAGCGACTCGCCGGGGCGCCGCTCTTCGTGCTCGCGCTCGCGCGGCCCGAGGTGAAGGCGTCGTTCCCGCAGCTGTTCGCATCGAGCGGCCTCGTCGAGCTCCGACTCGACGCGCTCTCGCGGAAGGCGAGCCGCGACCTCGTCCGCGAGGTGCTCGGGAGCGAGACCTCCGACGAGGACGTCGAGCGCATCGTCGAGCGCTCGGGCGGCAACGCGTTCTTCCTCGAGGAGCTGATCCGTACGGTCGCCGGAGGCCAGTCCGACACGTTGCCCGACACCGTCCTCGGGATCGTGCAGAGCCGCCTCGACGCGCTCGGCGACGACGTGAAGCGCGTGCTCCGCACGGCGAGCATCTTCGGCGAGGTGTTCACCGTCGAGGGTGTGGAGGCCCTCGTCGGTCGCGACGCCGGCCCGTTCGGGCTCCGCGAGTGGCTCGACGATCTCGTCGCGCGCGAGGTCATCGGACATCACACCGGCGGCGGCCGCACCGGCGAGCTCAAGTTCCGTCATGCACTCGTCCGCGACGCCGCCTATGCGATGCTGACGGAGCAGGACCGCGCCTGGGGTCACCGGCTCGCCGCCGAGTGGCTCGAGAGCAGCGGCAACGCCGAGCCGCTCCTCCTGGCCGAGCAGTTCATGCGCGGCGATCTCCCCGCGCGCGCGGTCCGCTGGTTCCGCCGCGCGGCCGAGCAGGCGCTCGACGGACGGGACCTCGACGCCGTTCGCCGCCATGCACAGCGCGCGATCGATGCCGGCGCGAGCAACGGCGATCTCGCCGCCGCGTATCACCTCCAGGCGGTCGCGAGCTACTGGCAGAGCGGCTACGCCGACGCGCAGAGGCAAGCGACGAGCGCGGCCCGCTTATTCCGAGAGGGCACGAGCGAGTGGTTCCGCGCCGTCGCCGAGGCGGTCGTCTCGAGCGCGCGGCTCGGCGACTACGCCACGCTCGATCGCTGGTTCGAGCGCGCCGCGAGTGCTGACGCCGGCCCTGGCGCGGAGGGAGCGCAGCTCGTCTGCCTGTGTCGCGGGACGTTCCAGATGATCTTCGCCGGCCGGTTCGCGGCGAGCGACAAGATGCTCGAGCGGATCGGATCGCTCTCATCGCCCTCGCGTGCCTCCGTGATGCTCGACGATCTCACGCGGGCGCAGGTCGCTCACGTCCAGGGGCTCCGCGCGGCACATGCCGGCGACGTGGCGACGTTCCTCGCCCGGCTAGAGACCGTGGTGGAGGCCTTCGAGCGGACCGGCGATCGCAACAACGTCCGCCTCGAGCGGACCACGATCGGCTGGTGCTGGGCCGAGATCGGCGACTTCGAACGCGCCGAGGCGATCGTTCGCGAGAACATGGCGGAGTGCATCCGCGCCGGGGCGCAGCAAGCGATCACCTACGCGAACGTCAACCTCGGCTACATCCTCACGCACCGGCCGGGCCGCCGCGACGAGGCGCGGTCGCTCCTCGGCTCCGCGATCGAGGAGTGCCGTGCGGTGCGGAACAGCCGGCTCGAAGGCTGGGCCCGCGCACACGCGTCCGCGCTCGAGCATGCGCATGGCGATCACGAGACGAGCCTCGAGCACGCGGTGCACGCGGTGCGGCTGCTCTCTGCCGCGCCGAGCCTCCATGGCTGGGCGCTCGCCACGCGGGCGCGCGCGCTCCTCGCCGTCGGGCGCGCGGCCGATGCGCTCGACGACGCGCTCGAGGCGAAAGCCAAGCTCGAGTCGCTCGGCGGCCTTCTCCAGGGCGAGTCGCTTCCGCCGCTCGTCCTCGCAGAGGTGCTCGCCGCGCTCGAGCGCGCCGACGAGGCGACGGCTGCAGCGAACGACGCACGGAGGCGCGTCGAGCGACGCGCGGAGCGCCTGGGTCGTCCGGAGTGGCGCGCCTTCTTCCTCGCCGTCCCGGACAACGCTCGAACGCTCGAGCTTGGGAGGGCGTAGAGTGGCCACCGTGTCGCGGATCTCATCCATTTACGACTCGTACCTCCGGAAGGCGCCTCGCCAGTCTCGCTCGCGCAGCGTCGTCGAGGCCATCCTCGGCGCTGCCACGGAGCGTCTCTCGCGGAGCGGAAACGAGGAGGAGCTCACGCTCCAGGAGGTCGCGAACCGCGCCGGCGTCGGCATCGGCTCGGTCTACGACTACTTCAGCGATCGACGCAGCATTCTCGCGGCCCTCGCGGTGAAGTCCACGCAGGACAACCTCCGCGCGTTCGAGGCGCTGCTCGAGTCGGCCCACGAGCTCCCGCTCGACGAGAGCGTCGGACAGGTCGTCGACTTCTGCTTCGAGACGTACACGAGCAACAAGCGGGTCCCTCGAGCGGTGCTGAAGGTCGCTCACACGATCGGGCTGATGCCGACGCTCGCGCAGAGCCAGACCGTCTTCGCCGAGTCGCTCGCCGCCTCGCTCCGCAAGCGCCAGGACATCGGCGTGCCGGACATCGACCTCGCCGCGTGGACGGTCACCCAGGCGATGATGGGCGTCATCCAGACACTGGTATGGCAGGACGAGCCGAAGCACTCGGAGACGGAGCTCCGCGCGGAGCTGATCGCGCTCTTCGGCGCGCACCTCCGCGGACGTGTGTGATCGGTCGGTCGGTCACCCCCCGACGACACGCCTCCACACCGCGAGCCTGAGCGCCTCGGCCGCGAGCGCAGGCGGCGACGGTGACGGCGCGCGACGCCACGCGGCGCTCTCGAGGGCGGAGGCGGCGGCCGCGCGGCCCATGCGCCCGATCTCGTAGTCGACCGCCTGCACCGCTTCCTCCATCCTCGAGAAGCGGTCCATCGTCTTTCCGTCGAGGACCACCTCCCAGGCCTTGCCCCGCGCGGCGCGCCTCAGGACGAGCACCTCGCTCGGACGCCCCGCGCGTCTGTGGAAGTGAAGCCCCACGCCGTGCCGGCCGAGCGAGAACCATGCGTTTCCCGAGATCGCGCGGACCTCGGTATCGACCGAGAGCGTGAGGGGATCGAAGCTCGCCGCGCGGTCCTGGATCTCGCGGAGCGTGAGCGCTCCGGCCTCGAGCTCGAAGCCCGGATGATCGAAGAGGATCTGCTGCCAGATGCGCCGTGCCTCGTTCGCGTCACCGCCGTCGAGGTCGAGGTCGCGGGGGGCTCCGAAGAGCGACGGGAGGGTGCAGAGGCTCAGGTTCGAGAGGTCGACGAAGTCGAGGATGAGGCAGTCCTTCTTGCCTGGATGGAGCCGCGTGCCCCGCCCGACGCACTGGGCGTAGAGCCCTTCCGACCGCGTGGGGCGCGCCATCGCCACGCACGAGACGCCAGGGTCGTCGAACCCCTCCGTCAGGACCGCCACGTTGCAGAGCACCTGGGTGCGCTCCTCCCGGAAGTCCAAGAGCGCCTTCGCGCGGACGTCCTTCGGCATCATCCCGTGGACGACCCCCGCGGGGACCCCGAGCATGTTCAGCGAGCGGGAGAGGTTCCGCGCGTGGCCCACCGTCACGCAGAACGCGATCGTGCGCCGATCGCGCGCGAGCTCCTGGATCGAACGCGCGACGAGAGCGTTGCGCTCCTCGATGTCGACGACCTCAGCGAGCTCCTCCTCTCGGAAGTCGAGACCGCCGGGCGAGAGCCGCGTGAGATCGGCCGAAGTCGAGATGCGATAGCCGCGCAGCGGAGAGAGGTAACCGTCCTCGATCATCTCCGGGAGATTGCGCGAGTAGACGATGCGCTCGAAGACGGTATCGAGGCCCTTGCCGTCGCCACGCGACGTGGTCGCCGTGAAGCCGAGCAACGTCCCCGTCCAGTCGTCGTCGAACGCGCCGAGCTGACGTAGCACGCGGAGGTTGTCGTCGGCCGCTGCGTGATGGCACTCGTCGTAGATCACGAGCCCCACGTCGCGACCGCGCATCAACCGTGCGAGCCGCTCCTCGTGGAGGGACCGGATCGAGCAGACGAGCACCCTCGCGTCCTCCGGCGCGCGTGCCGCGCCTTGCTCGATCGCGACGACGGCCGCGCCCTCCATCGCACGCTCGATCTTCTCGCGAGCCTGCGCGAGGAGCTCCTCCCGGTGCGCGAGCACGAGCACTTGCCGCCGCGCGAGCTGAGCAAGATGCGAGAAGATGACCGTCTTGCCCGCCCCCGTCGGGAGGCACACGAGCATCCGGCGGACGCCGCTCCGCCGAGCGCCGAGCACGGCATCGATGGCGTCGCGCTGGTAGGGACGAAGCGCGAGTTTCGTCGTCGTGGAGGCAGCGGGCATCGGATCCGGAGCTCCCGGCTCACGGCCGAGTCTTCCATGAGGACGGAGCGGACGCCATCCTCGCGCCCGACCAGCTCGGCCTTTGTCGACTCGAGCGTCCTCCCAGGAGTCAAGAGCCCGCGGAGCGATTCGTGCATCTCACGGTGAGTGATCACACGAGGGGAACCAGGGAATATGCTCGCCCAGGTGGAAGCCACCCACGAGCCAGACGACAAGACTGCGGACAACGGGACGACCGGGAAGACGAAGAAGAAGCCCTTCTCGTTGATCCGCACGTTCGTGCTCGCCGACGTGATCACGATCGGCAATGCCGTCTCGGGCGCGGGCGCGATCCTCGCGAGCATGAGCTACATGGCCACGGCTGAGCGGAACGCGATCTGGGCGGCCCTCGTGCTCCTGCCGATCGCGCTCGTGTGTGACGCCCTCGACGGCGCCGTCGCGCGCTGGCGCCGGAAGTCGTCGCCGCTCGGAGCCGACCTCGACTCGCTCGCCGACATCGTCTCGTTCGGCGTCGCCCCCGCCGCCCTCGGCTTCGCGCTCGGACTACGCGGAGGGTGGGACGCGGTCATCCTCTGCTACTTCGTCGCGTGCGGGATCGGCCGGCTCGCCCGGTACAACGTGACCGCGGCGTCGCTCTCCGACGAGCGCGGGAAGGTGAAGTACTACGAGGGCACCCCGATCCCCTCGAGCCTGATCCTGGTCCTCCTCCTCGGCATCGCGTTCGGGACGGACCGCGTCCACGAGGCTCTATGGCTCGGCTCCGTCGAGCTCGGCCCGTTCGTCCTGCACCCGTTCACGCTCGTGTATGCGGTGAGCGGCTCGATGATGATCAGCACGATCCGCGTCCCGAAGCCCTGAGCCGGCTGCCAGCCACGCGACCGACCGGGCCAGCAACCAAACGAACGCGGGCTCGCACGATCGGCTTCCCTGCCCCGACCTCGTCTCGTGGCAGAGTCGTGACGGAGGGCGCGCTTCGCCTCGAATATAAGTAGCGCGTGGCAAAGCACGCGCTCGCTGGCATTTTCACCTACGCCGAGTTCGCAGTGTGCGTGACGGCATTCCTGCCCATCATGGCCGTCTCGTCACTCCGCCATCGCGGCGATCCCACGCAGCGAGAGCCAGGGCGCTGGATGCGACGACTCGGCCGGACCACGAGCCGGCTCACGCCGCTGTGGACGTTCGAGATCGACGGCGAGCCGCCGCCCGACATCGCGCACTCGGGCTATGTCGTCGTCGCGAACCACGAGTCGGTCGCCGATCCCTTCGTCCTCTCCTGGCTCCCGTTCGACATGCGATGGGTCGCCAAAGAAGAGCTGTTCAAGCCGCCGGTCATCGGCTGGGCGATGCGCTGGGGCGGCGACATCCCGCTTCGCCGCGGCAAGGCCGAGAGCGTGCGCACGATGATGGACGAGTGCGAGCGCGCGCTCGGAGGCGGGATCTCGATCATGATGTTCCCCGAGGGGACGCGCTCGAAGGACGGCGACCTGCTCCCGTTCAAGGACGGCGCGTTCTCGCTCGCGCTCCGCGCCCAGGTCCCGGTGCTGCCCATCGCGCTCGCCGGCACGCGAGAGATGAGGCCGAAGCACTCGCGCTGGTTCGGGAAGGCCCACGCGCGCGCGAGGATCCTCCAGCCGATCCAGACGAAGGGCCTGGGGATGGACGACGTCGGGCTCGTTCGCGATCAGGCGCGCGACGCCATCCGCGCGGCGCTCCCCGACCTCCGTTCGACGACCGGCTTCTCTACGAGCTGAGAGCCGCCGAATCGAAGGAACGGATCGCGCGCCGATCAGGTACCGGCGTCGTGCCCGCCCTTGTGCGGTCCGGTCCCCGGCCCCTTGCCGTCGGCGTTGCCCGGACCGGCGCCCTTGCCGCCACCGAGCCCCGGGCCCGGGCCCTTGTGATCGGCATCGCCCGGCCCCTTGCCGTCCGCGTTGCCGGGACCGTCACCGTGGCCGGAGCCCGGGCCGGCCTCGGGGCGCTCGTGAGCCGGGGCCTCCGCGGGGGGAGCCTCACCAGCAGCGGGCGCGGCCGGCTGCGGCGCCGCGGGGGAGCAGGCGGTGGCGGCCCATGCCGCGACGACCAGGGATGCAGCGAACACGAAACGGATGGAACGCATGCCCCAACCTGTAAACGGAAGCCTCGATCCCGTCGACTGATCTGCGCTCGTCCGTGGGGTTCCTTGGCTGAGGTCCCGCGGCGAGCCGAGCCGCTCGCCGCCCCCCTCAGCTCATAGAATGCGCTTGTCGATGTAGCACCAGGCCCACCTCTCGCCCGGCTCGGCCGACGTGATGATCGGATGCCGTGTCGCGAGGAAATGCTGTGTGGCGTGCTTGTTGGGCGAGGAATCACAGCACCCGATGTGACCGCACGAGAGACACTCGCGGAGGTGAACCCAATGCGACCCCAGCTTGAGGCACTCCTCGCAAGCAGGCGCAGGGCGCGTCACCGTGCGGACCTTGATCTGAGCCGCATGGTTGCACGGGCTGGACAGGTTGACGGAGACGGTCATGCACCGGCGATAGCATGCATTGATCCACGACCACGGCACGCCGCGCACGCCCGGAGCCTGCGAGTGGTCGGGGCGCAGCCCCAAACAAGAACTAGAGCGGCGCCGTCTCGATCACCACGTCGGTCGCCGTCATGAGCTTGTGGACGGGACAGCGGGCGACGACATCGTAGAGGCGCGCCTTCTGCTCGTCCGTGAGCGCTGGACCGTGGAAGCCGAGGCGAACGCGCAGGACGTAGCGGCCCTTTCGCTCCTCGCTCGCGTCACGCTCGATGTGCGACTCCACGCGCTCGAGCGGGATGCCGTTCTTCTTCGCGTACCACGTCGCCGTCAGCGCCTTGCAAGCCGCGAGCGACGCATCGAAGTAGTCGTGCGGGTCGGGAGCCTCGTCGCGACCTCCGGTCGCCGCGTCCACGTCGGCGCGGAACGTGTGCGAGCGAACGCGCAGCTTCTGAGGGAACTCGTTCGGCGTCTCCGTCTCGCAATCGATCATCGTCATCGGATCCTCCGGTCGGCGTTCATCCAACACGAGGAAGTCGCCGCCGTCGATGCCTCCGATCCGGACGGCTCCGTGGCGTTTCGCAGCGATCTCGTGCCCTGGAAGAAGTGATGCGCGACGACGGTTCCCGGTTTCACTAGTCTGGCTCTCGGGGGCACTCACTACCTCATCCCAACCAGGTACCGAGCTCCGTCGGCGTGGTACTAGACTGCTCCGCGGCGCCCCACCTGCCAGGTATTCGCCACTGGGGAGGCTCTGTCGATGTTCGTCATCTCTCGAAGCCATGTGCTCACCGTGGCGCTCGCGACGGCGTCCGCCGCGTTCGGATGCTCCGGCGCCAAGACACCGGCGGGCCCGTCGAAGACCGCACCAGCGCAGACCACGACCGGAGGCGGGACTGCCGCCCCGCTCCCCGTGACGAAGGGCTCGCCGAAGGTCGACGCTTCGCCCGCAAAGCCGCCGGGCATGGTCGCGCTTCGCCAGGAGCTCGACCGCGCGATGCAGACGCTCGGCAACGCGCGGCTGCCCGTCCACCACCTCGCCTACACGGTGACGCATCACGAGGACGAGACCATCCTCGCCGAGTACGGCGTCATCGACGGCGCGACCCATCGCGAGGGCCGCACCATCGACGTCGACCTCCGCGTCGGAACGCCGGCGTTCGACTCGCACCACGCCTCGAGGCACGTCGCGCCGGTCGGCTCCTATGTCCAGGCGCTCCCGTTCGACGGAGAAGACGGCCTCGCCTCGCGGCAGGTCGCCTGGCTCGCCACCGAACGCGCCTACAAGGACGCGGTCGAGCGGTTCGTCTCGCTGAAGAACCAGCGTGACGTGAAGGTCGAGGACGAGGACAAGTCCCCCGACTTCTCGACGGAGAAGCCGACGCAGTACATCGGCGATCCGGCACCGTCGCTCGGCCTCGACGTCGCGGGATGGAAAAAACGACTCGCCGCCGTCTCGGCGAAGTTCAAGGGCAAGAAAGCGATCCAGGAGTCACACGTCTCGCTCCAGGCGCGGCGGCGCACGCGCTGGTACATCAGCTCGGAGGGCTCCGAGGTCCAGTTCTCCGATCGCTCGTACCGTCTCATGATCACCGCGAGCACGCAGGCCGACGACGGCATGCCCCTCTCGCGCTTCCGCTCCTTCGAGGCGTGGACACCGGAAGGCCTCCCCACCGACGCGCAGATCGGCGGCGCGATCACCGAGATCGTCGACGGGCTCGAGGCACTCCGCCGCGCGCCGCTCGCGGAGCCGTTCACCGGGCCGGCGATCCTCGAGGGACGCGCCGCAGGCGTCTTCTTCCACGAGGTCATCGGGCACCGGCTCGAAGCGCACCGCCTGCGGAGCGACTCGGACGGTCAGACCTTCGGCAAGAAGCTCGGGCAGCCCGTGATGCCGGCGTTCCTCTCGCTCTACGACGATCCGACGCTCCTCAAGATCGGCGACACGGAGCTCAACGGGCACTACTTCTTCGACGACGAGGGCGTCCCGGCGCGGCGCGCGTCGCTCGTCGATCAGGGCGTCCTCAAGGAGTTCCTCCTGAGCCGGACGCCCGCGCGCGGCATCGTCCAGTCCAACGGCCACGGCCGGCGACAGGAAGGCCGACCGCTCGTCGCTCGCCAGGGCAACCTCGTGCTCGAGGCGAGCGAGACCGTACCGGTCGCGTCGCTGCGCGCGCGCCTGATCGAAGAGGCGAAGAAGCAGGGCCGTCCCTACGGCCTACGCTTCGTCGACATCCAGGGAGGCTTCACGGACACCTCTCGCTACGGCACGCAGGGCTTCAAGGTGATGCCCACGGTCGTGTATCGCGTCTACGCCGACGGCCGACCGGACGAGCTCATTCGCGGAGTCGACATCGTCGGCACGCCGCTCGCGATGCTGATGCGCATCCAGGCGGCCGGCGACGACTACGACATCTTCAACGGCGTGTGCGGTGCAGAGTCGGGCTGGGTCCCGGTGAGCGCAACGAGCCCGTCGCTGCTCGTCGGTCAGATCGAGACCGCGTTGAAGGACAAGGGCAACGACAAGCCGCCGGTACTCGAGGCTCCGGCAATCTCGACGACGGTGCTCGAAGGAGGTGTGCGTTGAAGCTGCCGGCGCTCGTGCGGGTATTCGCTCTCCTCGCCGTCACGTGCTCTCTCGGCCTCGTGGAGGCGTCCGCACATGCGGCGGCGCCCGCTGGGCCGACGGACGACGCAGCGGTCCGGAAGGCGCTCGAAGACGAGATGGCGCGCTCGCTCACGCAGCTCAAGCTCGGATCCGAGGCGCCTCCCTACTTCCTCCGCTACGTGGTGGTGGACTCCGACCGCTCGTGGGTGTCCGCTCGTCTCGGCGCGCTCGTCGACGAGGACCTCCAGCCGAGCAGGACACTCCACATCGAGGTGCGCGTCGGCAGCCCCGACGAAGACAACACGAACTTCGCGGGCTCCTCTCCCGGTGGATCGGCGACGGTCACGCGCGAGGACGACTACGGCGTCCTCCGCCGCGACCTGTGGCAGCTGACCGATCGCGAATACAAGGACGCGCTCGCGACGCTCGCACGGAAGAAGGCCTCGCGCGCGGTGCAGGCTGCCGAGAAGGACAAGGTGCCCGACTTCTCGAAGGCACCGGTCGTGAGCACCGTCACGAACAAGGCCGTCCCGGTGGCCGACGCCGATCGCGCGAAGCTGAAGGAGCTCATGCTGAAGCTCTCCAGCATCTTCCGCGAGTTCCCGAAGGTCGACAGCGGCCGCGTCAGCTCCGTCACCGAGCTTTCGCGACGGCGCCTCCTCACGAGCGAGAAGACGTGGACCGACGAGCGACGGAGCCGAGTCCGCATCGACGTCCTCGCGGACACCATCGCCGACGACGGACAGCAGCTCAACGCGTCGCTCGCCTTCACCGCGAGCTTCACCGCGAGCGACACCGCGAGCCTCCCTCCGTTCGAGAAGATGGCCGCCGATGTCCGGGCGCTCGCGAAGAACCTCACTGACCAGCGGACCGCACCGCAAGCCGAGGCAGGCGTCGCGAGCGTCCTCTTCGAGGGCCAGGCTGCCGGCCAGCTCGCGCGCCTCCTCCTCGCCGCGCCCTTCTCCGGCCAGCCGCTCCCACGCTCGCCGGGTGAGCGGATGGCGACGGACGGCTCGAACTCGTTCGCGGAGAAGATCGGCCTCGTCGTCGCGCCGAAGTGGCTCAGCGTCGTCGACGATCCCACGGCGCTCGGGCCGAACAAGCGCCTCCTCGGCAGCGGCTACGACACCGACGACGAGGGCGTGCCCGCCGAGCGCGTCACGCTGATCGACAAGGGCATCGTGAAGACGCTCCTGATGTCGCGTGCCCCCCGAAAGGACCTTCCGAAGTCGAACGGGCACGGACGCGGCGGCGCCTCGATCCGGGCGGCGGCGACGAACCTCTTCGTCACGGCGTCCGGCGGTCTGGCACGGAAGGACCTGCTCGCCGCCGCCGTGCGCTCCGCCGGACCGAAAGGCGCGGTCTACATCGTCCGCCAACTCTCCGAAGCGAGCGGGATCGGACGCGGACAGACCATCCAGGCGCGGATCGCGGTCCGCTACAAGGACGGCAAGGAGGAGCCCGTACGCGGGCTCTCCCTCGAGGGGTTCGCGCCGAAGAAGCTGAAGAAGGACCTCGTGGCCGCAGGCAACGACCCCTTCGTCGTCGAGGATTACGCGCAGTCGATCGTCACCCCCGCCCTGCTGTTCGAGGACGTCGACGTCGGGCGCCCGAACGACAAGAACCGCACGCCGCCGCTTTATCCTTCGCCCCTGGCGACTTCACCCCTGGCCACCGGAGCGGCGCGCTGATCGGTCGAGACCGCATGGGGCCCTCGAGCGCGAGCGTTCGCGAAGGTCCACCGTCCTCGCGCTGAGGTGGAGGGCGTAGTAAGGTGCGCGGACCCTATGGCACGTCGCTCGCACACCAAGGCCTCGCGTCGCCCGGCGATCGTCGCCGCGCGTGTCGTGGCCTTGTGCGCTGCGGTCGTCGCGTTCCTCTTCGCGCCGCTCCGGACGATGTCCGGTGCCCCCATGAACGACGCGCCGCCCGCGATGAAGGCGGTGCCCGACGAGGACGCGCCGGTCCTCGTCGAGGAGCACGGCGCGGTCGTTCGTGTACCGGCGCTGCGGCCATCGGGGACCAAGTCGCGCGCGAGCGCTGCCGCCCCTGCCCTCGCGCCGTCGGCGATCGCCCTCCTGTCGACGGTGGCTGCGTCGTTCACACTCGAGCCCCCCCGCGGCGTCACCGCGCGGGTCGCTCGGGCACGAACGCACGCGGAGCTCATGGTCTTTCTGATTTGAGCATCACCTCTCTGCTTAGAGTCACGGGCGGACCCTCGCGCCGCCCTGTCAGTCCCCTCTCGCGGTGAGAGTCTCATGGTTCGTCGCTTCGTATCTTGGCTCGTCGATTTCGGCGGTCGCTTCCCTTATCTCGTCCTCGGTGTGGCGCTCGCTCTCTCGGCGGCGTCGTGGGCCTATGCATCCAAGCTCGAGCTCCGCTCGGACTTCCTCGAGCTCCTGCCGCGCGATAGCCCAGGCTTCCGCGCCTTCGAGCACCAGCTCGGCCGTGTCGGCGGCGGCGCGACCCTCGTCGTCATAGCCGAGTCGCCGGAGCGCGCCGCGAACGAGCGCTTCATCGACTCGCTCGCCGGCGTCCTCGAGAAGGAGCGTACCGACCATCTCGCATGCGTCGCGAAGTGCGGCGAGGACGCAGCGTGCAAGCACGCCTGCGGTCCCGAGCTCATCTCGTACATGGAGACCGGCACCAAGGAGGTCCGGAGCTTCTTCCAAGACAACAAGTGGCTCTACGCCGAGCTCGACGAGCTCGAGGACGCCGATCGCACGATCGATCGTCAGGTCGCGATCAAGAGCGGCATGGTCGAGGACCTCGAGGCGCCCGACACGCCCGCTCCCGCCGAGAAGCAGAACGGCGCCTCGCAAGCACCGAAGGAGCCGAAGGACGGCGCCGCGACGACGGAGAACACGACGACGGAGAAGAAGAGCGCCCTCGGCCTCGACGATTTCCGCACGAAGTGGGAAGCGAACGCGAACAAGCACGACGACTTCCCCACCGGCTACTTCGCCTCTCCGAACGGCGGGATGGTCGGTCTCCGGATCATCTCCACGTCGACCGGCACCGGCGACGCGGGCGGAGACAACCTGCTCGGCCGGCTGAAGAAGCACGTCGAGGAGCTGAAGCCCGCCAGCTTCCACCCGGCGATGAACATCGGCTACGCCGGCGACATCCCGAACGCCGTCGCCGAGAAGGAGTCGCTCATCAGCGAAGCCGCGATGGCGACCGGCCTCGCCCTCGTCCTCATCCTCGGCGGGATCGCATTCTTCTATCGGTCGATGTGGGCGGTACCGCTCGTCGGGTTCGCGCCGATCTTCGGCGTCGGCTGCGCCTACGCGTTCGCGACGTACACGTTCGGCTTCGTCAACTCGTCCGGCGCGTTCCTCGGGGCCATCATCCTCGGAAATGGCGTCAACTATCCGATCGTCCTCTACTCGCGCTATCGCGAGTTCCGCGCGCGACAGATGCCGCCGGACGTGGCCAGGCGCGAGGCGGTGTGGAACGCTTTCCGCGCCGAGCTCGTCGGCGCGAGCGTCGCCTCGATCGCGTACGGCTCGCTCACGATCACGAACTTCCGCGGGTTCAGCCAGTTCGGCTTCATCGGCTTCGTCGGCATGCTGCTCGTGTGGATCGCGATGATCCCGTGCGTGCCGGCGATGATCGTCCTGCTCGAGAAGCTCCAGGAGAAGCTCCCCCCGGGCCTCCGGCAAGCACCGCCGGTCCTGGAGGGCGATGGCAGCCGCGGCACGATCTCACGGATCATCGGCGACCTGACCGCCCGCCACCCGCGGTGGTTCATCGGCATCGCCGCCGTGCTCACCGTCGTGGCGGTGTGGAAGATCCCCGCCTTTCTCCACGATCCCTGGGAGTACAACTTCCACAAGCTCGGCTCGCGCGGCTCCCACCACGGCGGAGCCGGCGAGTGGTCGAACAAGGCCGACGAAGTCTTCGCCGGGAAGATGAACATCGCGGGCGCGATGATGCTCGCGGACACGCCCGAGCAGGTGCTGCCCCTGAAGGCGCAGATCCTCGCCAACGACGCGGCGGATCCGCAGGGCACCCTCATCGCGGACATCGCGACCGTCTACGACCTCCTCCCGGGCACGAAGGAGGAGCAAGAGAAGAAGCTCGCCGTCCTCGAACGGATCCGCGAGCGCCTCACGCCGCGCGTCCTCCATGACCTGCCCGACGACGAGCGGAAGCGCGTCGAGGAGTTCATCCCTCCCGAGACGCTCCGCGTGGTCGAGCCGAAGGACCTTCCGTCGCTCCTCCGCCGTCGCTTCGAGGAGTCCAACGGCGTCGTCGGCACCCTCATCTACGTCCGATACAAGAGCGGCGTCTCGCTCTCGAACGGTTACAACCTCCTCCGGATCGCCAAGACCACGGACAACATCGAGCTGCCCGACGGCACGCGCGTGATGACCGCGAGCCGCTCGACGGTGTTCGCCGAGATGATCCGCTCGATGGAGCGCGACGGACCGCTCGCCACGTTCGCGTCGTTCGCTGCAGTCGCGGTCGTCGTCGCGTTGTCGACGAGAAACCGACGCGGCACCGGCGTCGTCCTCGCGGCCCTCGTGCTCGGCGTCGTCTGGATGGTCGGCGTCGCCGCGTGGACCAATGAGAAGCTCAACTTCTTGAACTTCATCGCGCTGCCGATCACGTTCGGCATCGGCTCGGAGTACCCGTTCAACATCTACGATCGATCGCGCTTGCTGGGCGGCGACGTCACACAAGCGGTGAAGCTGCATCTCGGAGCGGTGACGCTATGCAGCTACACGACGATCATCGGATACGGCTCGCTCATGATCGCCGACAACCAGGCCCTCCAGTCGTTCGGCCGCCTCGCCGCCATCGGCGAGATCGCGTGCCTGTTCGCGGCGCTCTTCGTCCTCCCCTCGATCCTCCACGTCGTCCGCCGCCTGTTCGATCCGAACGAGGTCCACGGCTGAGGGCGGGCCACCCGCCCGACGTGACGCGCCCCTTCACCGCCCCTTGCGAAGCGACGACGTGCTCGTTCTTCGCTCGCTCGGGGCGGAACGAGAAGGCCATCCCCTCCCCCGCGTTTCGCCTGCCGACGGCCTCTAGCTCTAATGCCGTTGGGATGAGCAGAGACGGATTCAGAACGGGGAACAGGCAACAGGAAACGGGAATAGGGAACGGGAACAGGCCGGATCTCGCCGTTCCCCGTTCAACTTGCCTGTTCCCTGTTCCCTGTTCATTGCTCCGGCATGCGTTAGCGCCTCCCCCAACGCCATCGCTCCCCCCGCTCGCCCCCTCCTCCCTCCCTCCTAGGGAGGGACGCGCGCGCGCTCGAATGCCGTTCGCCCTGCCGCCGCAGCATTCGCGAAAAACGATCGTGCCCCGTATCCTGAGGGCACCTCCGATCGTTTCTCCGGCATGAGCACCCCGTCTCGCGAACAACTGGCCGCGCTCGGCGCGCTGTCCGACACGCTCAAGACGTCGTGGCATCGATTCCTCGACCTCTACGAGCCGCTTCGTCCGGAGCTCTTTCGCTACTGCCGGTACCTGACGCGGAGTCCATGGGACGCGGAGGACCTCGCGCAGGACGCCCTGGCACGCGCATTCGTCACGATGGGCTGCATGAACCAGGCGCCGCCCAATCCGCGGGCCTGGCTGTTCCGCGTCGCCTCGAACCTGTGGATCGATCGGACCCGACAGCAGCGCGAGGCCCCCGGCAGCGCACCCGAGATCGCGTCGACCGAAGCCGAGGTCGCGTCGCACGAGCCGCGTGTCACCCGCGAGGCGGCAGGGACGCTCATCGCCCGGCTCTCGCCGCAGGAGCGTGCCGCCGTCGTCCTGAAGGACGTCTTCGATCTCACGCTCGAAGAGACCGCCGAGGCGCTCTCGACGACCACGGGTGGAATCAAGGCCGCGTTGCACCGCGGACGCGGAAAGCTGATCGAGCCCGCCCCGCACGAGGAGCGCACGACGACGCCGGCGGTGCTCGACGCGTTCTGCGAGGCCTTCAACGCGCGCGACCTCGATCGTCTCACCGCACTGCTGCTCGACAACGTCACGGTCGAGGTCGTCGGCGTCACGACCGAATACGGCCCCGAAGCCGCGCGGCGCACGGTCCTGAACGGAATGCTCTACGGCAGCGAGCGGCTCGCGAACGCAGCCACGCGGGGAGGAATCGAGGAGCGCTTCATCCAGGGCGTCCTTCCCTCGTCACCACGCTGCGAGGTGCGCACCCACCGCGGCGAGTCGATCCTGCTGCTCTGGTACGCCCATCAGGACGGCGAGGCCGTGCGCGCGATCAACCGTGTCGCGGTCGCAGACGATCGCATCGCCCGCTTCCAGAACTACTTCTTCAACGCGGACTTCATCGCCGACGTCTGCCGCGAGCTCGACGTCCCGTTCCGCGTCAACGGCTACCGCTACTGGCTGACGGGCTGCTGAAGCGCCCCCTCGTCCGCCGCTGCCCTCCCGGTTTGCTCATGCCGGCCCCTACGGGTCCGCGCAGGGAGGACGGCGCGTCGCGGCCTGCGAACATCATCCCTGCATTCGAACCGACCACTCCGAAGGTGACTCCATGGCTCTCACGCTCCACTTCCATCCGCTCTCGTCGTACTGCCAGAAGGCCCTCATCGCGCTCTACGAGAACGACACGCCGTTCGAGCGCCACGTGCTCGATCTCCTCGATGAGAGCGTGCGCGCTCGATTCAAGGCGCTCTGGCCGCTCGGCAAGATGCCCGTGTTGCGAGACGAGGCGAAGGACCGAACGATCCCCGAAGCGACGATCATCATCGAGTACCTGGCAGCGCTCTACCCCGGCAAGACCGAGCTCGTGCCGCGCGATCCGGAGCTCGCGTGGCAGACGCGCCTGCGCGATCGCTTCTACGATCTGTACGTGAGCACGCCGATGCAGAAGATCGTGCTCGACAAGCTCCGCCCCGAAGAGAAGAGGGACCTCTACGGCGTCGAGGAAGCGAAGACGGCGCTCGCAACCGCCTACGGGATCATCGAGCAGGAGATGGCAACGAAGACCTGGGCGGTCGGCGAGAAGTTCGGCATGGCCGACTGCGCGGCGGCGCCAGCCCTGTACTTCGCGAACCTCGTGGTGCCGCTCGGCGACACGTACAAGAACGCCGCGGCGTACCTGGACCGCCTTATGAGGCGCCCGTCCTTCGCGCGCGCCTGCGAAGAGGCGGAGCCCTACCGCAAGATGTTCCCGGGTTAGGCTCGATACGAGCCGTGGTGCCCCGGCATGTCGAGTGCCTGGTGCCCGGCATGCTCTGCTTCGGCAAGGTGATCGCTGCGGTCCTCGTTCTCCTGGTGGCGATCGGCTGCTCGACGCGCACGGAGCCGAGCCGCCCGGTCGAGCGCCAGGCCACGGATGCTGGCATCGTCGACGCGCGCGCCGAAGCCGGAGCGGGCCCCACCGTCGAGAACAAGGCCGTCTGGAGGCCCACCAGCACCCGCATCGAGGTCTCCAGCTTCGGGTTCTGGGAGGGCTCCACCGGCTACGCCAAGGATCGCGCCGAGCTCACGCCGGAGCAGCTCGCCGCGCTTGAAAGGCTTCGGACGATGACGCCGCCCGAACAGATGGGGGCCGACTTCACGAGCTACGAGGTGCGCGTGACCGACGAGGACGGCAGCGTCGCGCGCTACCGCGCTGCAGAGGGGAACGTCCGCGACTCGGACGAGAGCGTGAACGCGGCGAGCCTGCCGACGATCGACATCGAGACGCTCCGCCCGTTCCTCGACACGATCAAGTGCCTGAGGGCGAAGGCGGTCGAGCCGATCCCGAGAACGACGACCACCCCGCTCGATCCGAAGACGGCCGACATGAGCAAGGCTGTGGCCGTCCCGGCGGACACCGCCTGCACCAACGGCGTCTTCGTCCCCTACGGCTGCAGCGACTCGCTCCTCACGTTCGACGTCGACGCGCCCGCGACGTACGAGATCGTGAGCGGCCGCTGCCTCGAGCAGCTCAGCCTCCGCGTCTACACGAGCGACCGCACCACGCTCCTGGCCGAGAGCACGCCCGGCACGGCCGAGAGCTGCTTCACGTTGCGGCACACGTTCGAGCCTGGGAGCTACGTGCTCGTCTTCAGCAAGACGAACGCCGCCGGTTGCAACCAGAACGGCAAGGCCGGCGACACGAGCTTGCGCGTGCGGAGGGTGAAGTAGCCGCCATCCGTCCCTCCGAGACTCGGAAGGACGGACTCGCTCCCTACTGGACCTGCAACCCGCCGAGGAGCACCTGGTAGCCCGCCGCCTTCGCGTAGTGGGTCGCCGCCATGAACGAGCCTCGTCGCGACGGATCGCTCGGCGGGCCGCCCACCGCATCGACCGGCGCACGGAGATCGGCGCTGATGAACCCGGACGCGTACACGGCCGCGAGCGACGGATCGGTGATCGCCACGCGCTGCGATACGAGCGGGAACGTGCCGAGGTTCGTCCCGAGCGCCGTCACCTGCTCTTGCTCGTCGAACTGCAGGATCTCTCGGAGCGGCAGCGGGAAGCCGGTCGGCACGGAGCCACACGTGAAGGCCGAGAGCACCGCAGGCGACTCGCGCCAGACGACGAAGTTCGTCTTCCCGTCGGCGAATGCGCCGAAGAGGCTGGTCGGCGCGACGTTGTTGATGAAGCGCGCCTGCCACGCGGTGCCGAGCGGCTCACGGTTGTCGCTCGCGTTCCACGAGACGAACTTTCCGTAGAACGTCGGACGGCCTGGAGTCGTCGTGGCCGAGTCGGTGGAGCTCGCCTGGACGTGCACCAACGTGTCGGCGACCGAGACCTTCTGGTTGCGGTCGATGATCGTGTACGTCCCGGAGAGGTTGTTCTGGTTGGTCGCGTCGCCGGAGCCGCCGTTGCCGAAGTAGCCGACGTCCCCGGGGACTCGCTGCGTGCAGTTGTTCACGGTGTCGAACGTGACGTAGCCGCGCGCGATCGCATCCCCGTGCGGGGCGCCGGCGCACTTGCCGCCGAAGCGCACGGGCGATGCTTTCCCCGTGTGCACGCTCACCAGATCCGCGATGGCGGCGGCTGAGAGACGCGCTGGGGGGAGCTGACCGGTGCAGCTCGCGAAGTTGATGTCCTGCGAATAGTCACCTCTTGGCGAGATCCCGCCGGTGGGGTCCTGGCCCGCGCTCGCCGTGAGGTCGACGAGCCCCTTCTGGAAGAGCCACCGCAGGTCGACGAGCGACGAGTCGAAGCCGGTCAGGTAGACGTTGAAGCGGTGCGTGGGGATGCCGTAGTCGGTCCACAAGGTCACGTGGACGAGCAGCGCCGACGCGAACAGGTTGACCAGGCGAATCTGCGTGTTGACTCCGCTCGGGTCGACGGTGTCGACCTCGAAGTGCGGGGCGAGCAACGTCGCCGCCGGAGCCACGTCGGAGACCCCGATGGCCAGCGCCTTGGTCGGCACATAGACATTGTTGGCCACGTCCCACACCCCTTCGTGGGGCGGCATCGAGTGATGCGCTCGTGTCGCGCTGTCGACGCCGACGGCCGCGAGGTTCGTGCCGAACTTGGAGAGCGTGCCGCTCTTCAAGCCGGGATAGTGAATGGCCATCGCGTACGACTGCGCCGCGGCCGGGTCGAACGCGGGTCCACCCGGCGACGGCGCCATGTTGCTCGAGAAGACGAGGGTGCCGTTCTTGGACGTGACGGGGAGCGCGCCACCGCCGACGCGCACGCGCGTCAGGTCGGTCTTGAAGGGCTGTGTCGCCGACAGCTCGGTCACGGCCTCCTGCATGTCGAACGCCAGGAGGCCTTCGCTGCCGAGGGGATAGCTGCTCGGCGGCGTGCCGCACGTGAACGCTTCCTGGCTGACGCGCGAGTCTCGCCAGACGACGACGTCGGTCTCCTGCGTGGTGAACGGGATCTCCCAGACCGTCGAGAGGGGCTCGCGGTTGTCGGCGGCGTTCCAGCCCACGTAGCGCCCGTAGAAGGTGTAGCGCCCGACCGTCGACGTGCGCGCGTCCGATGCGCTGGCCTCGATGTGAACGGCAGGCTGCGCCTGCACGTGAGAGGTGGCGGTGTCGATGAAGAAGAAGTCACCGAGCAGGTAGTTCTGGTTCGTCGCGTCCCCGGTTCCGCCCGCGCCGAAGTAGCCGGTCATCGAGGGAACGCGCGACGTGCAGTTGTTCACCGTGTCGACCGTGACGTAGCCGCGTGCGATCGTGTCGCCGTGGTCGGGGCCCGCGCATTTGTTCCCGAGCGTCGCCGAGGACTTCCCGGTCAGGGCCGCCTTCAGGTCCGCGATGGCGGCGGCAGCGAGGTTCGCCGTCGGCAACACGCCGGTGCACGACGCGAAGTTGATGTCTTGCGACGTTGGTCCCTGCGGGCTGATCGTGTTCGCCGGATCCTGACCGGCGGTCGCCGTCTGCGGGACCTTGCCGTTGACGAAGAGCTCACGCAGGCTGATCGACTGCACGTCGTACCCGGTGAGGTAGACGTGGAAGTGATGGACGGGCACGCCCATCTCGCTCCAGATCGTGACGTTGGTCAGCGCCGCCGACGCGCTCGAGTTCTGGACGGTGATGATCGTGTCGTTCTTGCCGGCGCCGGTATCCACCTCGAAGTAGGGATAGAGCAGCGTGGCGGCGGGCACGTTGTCGAGCGTCCCGATCGCCGCCTCGGCCGGACGTGCCGCGAAGAGAGCGCTTGCACCGAAGGGCAGCGCGAGAAGCTTGGTCCAGGAGCCTTTGGTCATCTTCTTCCCCGCACGGCGGCGTCGGAGGGTCAGGCCGACGAACGCGACCACGCCGAGGACGATCCCGAACACGCCGGCAGATTGACTCCCGCCGCGCACTTTGCATCCGCAGCCGCTGTCGGCGGGCGGCCCGCTGCTGCCGGCGGTGCCTCCGTCGCTCTCGTTCACGAGCGTGCAGTCCTTGGCGCACTTGCCGCCGGCCGAGCCGTTCTTGTCGCCCTCGTCGCATTGCTCCCCCGGATCGACCTTCCCGTCGCCACACGCGTTGGCGACGATGGTGACCGTTGCAGCGCTGGGCGAGCCCACCGCGTAGACGACGCCCGGCGCGACCGTCGCGATGACCGTAGTGTCGGGCGGCGCGTCCTTGGTCGGGATCACGTCGACGGTGGCGGAGGCCGCCCCGTCCGGAATCGTGATGATGCCGTCGAGCGGCGCATATGCGCTCGCTGGGGCAGTGCCGGAGACCGTGTATTTCACGGTCAACGCACCGGTAGTCTCGCCGGAGCGAGCGAAGGTGAACTGGCCGCGCTGACCTCCCACGACGGCGGTCGCCTGGCTCGCAGAGGCGGTGACGAGCGGCAAGGTGCAGGGCAAGTCGAGCGCCCAGCTGTCGATCGCCCCGCTGCCGTATCCGGCGCCGTCGGAGACGCGCAAGCTCCACGTTCCGTTGCGGCCCTTACCGTTCAAAGTGAAGAGCGGATTGAGCGGCAAGAGGGTACCGGAGATGGCCGGATACTTCTCGTTGCACTGGCTGGCGCTGGGCGTGGTGGCGCCATCGCTGAAGTGAACGTCGAGGTCCTCACTGGCACAGCCGTGGGGATGGCCGGCGTCGAGGCCGGGCCTCATCATCAGCAAGACTTCCGCTCCGTCGGGATGAACGAGGCTGACCTTCAGATCCCCGACCCATTGATGCGAGAGCTTCAGGTGCACTCCCGTCGCGACAACGGTCGCTTGCGGGTCGCACGCGCCAGGCGTGACGGTGAGCGACGACGTGACGGTCTGGTTGTCCGGCACGAGCGCGTCGCAATTGGTCGAGAGCGGCGACTCCCCGCAGCTGTAGGTCTGCGCGGACGCGCGCGCGGGCGCGAACGCGGCGACGGCAGCGACGGCGACCGCCAGGGCGCTTCGAGCAAACGTGAACCGCGACACCCCCACCGATTCGAAACGCGAGCGCATTGGATCGCCCACCGTACGGCTGAGCGCGGCCGCTCCACAATCGAAATGGCAGCGCGCGCTCGTATCGGTTCGAGGTCACGTCGTCGATTTCGCCTTCATGACGTTAGGCACGACGCACGACGCTGGCCGACGACGAATCGGCTCCGCCTGATCGGCCGGGCGAGGAGGCCGACGACTCAGAGCGACGCCCCGACCGTCCAGACCTTGAGCGCACCTTGTGAGACGCAGGCATCATCGGTCTCGCTGAGGCCGTCGCTCTCGCCGGCGAACGAGGCAACGAGCTCGTCCCTGCCGTCGTGATTCAGATCGACGCAGCGCACTCGGTAGCCTCGGCAACCTTCGTGGCCGGAGCTCGGCACGCGGAGGTCTTGCGTCACGAAGCCATGACCATCGGCGGCGAAGAGCGAGATGGTGCCGTCGTCGCGCGCGACCGCCAGGCTGCTGCGCGCGCGGGAGCCGTCGAAGTTGCACACGGCGAGGGCCGTGTAGTCGTTGCGCGATTCCTCGCGCGCGATCTCGCGGCGCTCGAAGGTCCCGTTGCGGTTGAAGAACACATCGACGCCGACGAACCAGCTTTCGCCTTCGCTGTTTGCGTACGCCACGACGAGGTCGTCGCGGGAATCGCCGTCGAGGTCCGCGAGCGCCACCGAGCGGACGAGGCCGCGCGCGCGCAGGCCGTCGAGAGGCACCGGGACGAAGGCGCCGGCGCCTCGTCGAAAGAGGACACGCGTTTCACCGAGGGTGTTCGATCCGACGGCCAGGTCCTTCTTTCCGTCGCCGTCGATGTCTCCGAGCGCGAGCGAGTCGCCGAACAGACGGTCGAGGGCGGTCGTCGCGAGCGCATCGAGCTTCCACTCGCGAGGCGCGTCTGCGGCCGCATCCCTGGTCGCATCTCTGGGCGCGTTCCGACCGGTCATCGTGAAGAGACGAACCCCGAGCGAAGCAGCGCCACCATTCGATTTGGACGGAGGCCTCGGGCCGTCGCTCAGGGCGAGAATCCCCTGACGGCCGTCGTCCCCCCAGTCGGTCGTGAGGAGCGTGCGCGAACCGAAGGGAGCTCCGACCTCGAGATCGAGCCCGCGCCCGAGCGACGAAAAGTTCCCACGGCCATCGTGACGAAACGCTGCGACGCCCTTCAAGTGCACCGCGAAGGCGAGGTCCAGCACCCCATCGCCGTCGAGATCCGCCGCGCGCACGTCACCGTAGTCGAAGCCGACGGGCGGAAAGGTCGTCTCGTTCCAAGCGCGCCAATTCCCATGACCGTCGCCGAGGTAGACGACCGGCCGCAGCGGGAACGTCTTGCGCGCGGGGCCATGTACGAGGTCGAGCTCGCCGTCGCCGTTCAGGTCGGCAACGTCGAAGCCGTTCCGCCACTGGCCGGCCGTGGGCAACCCTTGGTCGAACGGCGTGACCGTGAATCGCTTCGTCGAAGGAAGGTCGACGAGCGACCGGCTCGGTATCGAAGGACTGGGCGCCGACGCCGAGCCGTTCGCCGGCGCCATCCCGGACGCGCACGGGTGCGCCTCGTCGCAAGTGCCGGCGAGCGCCGGTGGCTGACGATCTCCGCGACGATGAGATACGACGATCGTCGCGACGGGACCGGTCACCGCGAGGGCTGCCACCAACGCGAGTCGAACGCGGGAGCTCAAAGCACGGCCACGCTACCACGAGCGGGCACAGCATCCCGCGCGGAGCTTCGTCTCGTCGTCTCGAGCCAACACAAAACGTTCCGGTCAGCAGCAGAAGCCACGCGGGCGGCCTCATGCATGGCTTGCTCCGTGGCGCATCTCGAGCCCGCCGAGACGCGAGGTCGAGGAGTCGCGGCGCGCTCTTGGCGAGCGTGCGAGCCACGCCTCGCACGCCCGCCGGACGGCTCGGGGCTAACCTCCACGCTTTGCGGTATCGAGCGCGTCCTTCGCGAGGACCGTCCAGTCGGACTTGCCGTGGCCTTGGGCGATGAGCTCGTCCATCCGCGCCGCGATGGCGGGAAGCACCGCGAGCGGGTGATCGCCTCGGCTTGCTTCCTCCACCATCAGGCGCGCGTCCTTTCGCGCCATCGCGAGCTCCCACGACGCCTTCGACCACTCCGCACCGATCATCCGATCGATCCGAGCCCCGAGCGTGAGGCCCGGGTTGAAGTGGTCGAACAGCGAGGCGGCGGTGCGTGGATCGACATCCATGGCGCGAGCGAGCGTGAAGACCTCTGCCAGGCCGGTCGTCACGAACATGAGAAAGAGGTTGCCGAGGAGCTTGAAGCCCGCGGCGGCGTCGGTCCGCTCTCCGAGGTCCACGACCTTCCCCGTCATCCGTTCCAGGTGTGGGCGCGCCGCTTCGACGCGCGTGCGCTCTCCGGACACGAGCATGAGGCCGGTGGACTCGAGCGCGTTCTGCGGTCCCATGAACACGGGCGCATGCACCAGCCGGTGGCCGCGCTCGTTCCAGCGCGCGACGCGAAGGGCCGTGCCCGATGCCGACGTCGTGGTGTGATCGACGATCAAGACGTCTTTCGTGAGCCCCGGCAGGGCTCGCTCGAGCACCTCGTCGACGGAGGCGTCGTCCGAGAGCACGACGTGAACGCGCTCGGCTCCCTTCACCGCCGCGGCAGGATCAACGAACGCGCGGGCGCCCTCGGACTCCAGGGCCTGGGCCTTCTCCGCCGTTCGATTCCAGACATGCACCGTCTCGCCGCGCCGGAGGAGCGCACGCACGAAGCCGCTGCCGAGCAAACCTGTCCCGAGGATGGTGACCATCGCCTCCCCTTACCCCCACGAGCGAGCCGCCGCGATCCAGAAGCGGATCAGCCTTCACGAGCCTTGTCCCGATCCCGCGCGCGGGATGGGGCCGGGCCGGGCCGCGCCGCGCCGCGCCGATCAACCCGAGCCGCTCCCGAAAGGACGCGTGACCTCCCGCCGTCTCGGTGCTCGCCGCGCAACGCCTCCGACGCCAGCAGGCTTCCCGAGCCCGCGTCATCATCCCACGCCCCTCGCGTTGGTCGCGTTGGTCGCGCTGGCGCGTCGGCCGCGTCGGCCCGCGACTTCCGACGTCATGTCCTTCGGGCGCGGCGCACGGCGGGGCGGGCGTCTGCGCACGCACCGTGGCGAGAGCGCGCGGCGCCCCCGGTTGCGCTGGGGAACGTGTGCACGGTTCGCTTCGAGCCCTGCCCTTGGGCTGCGGAAGATTTCACTGTCGAAGGTAGGTCTGCGCAAGGACACACGCGGGGCATGGACGTTGCGCCCGTACGACGGAGAACGACGGCCAGGAGGAGTTGGTATGGCGCAGCGAACTGACCGGACGGGGTGGAAGCACTCATCGGGCGTGTACCGACGCTTCACCCTCGTTCACTTCACATATGCGCTCGTGCTCACCATCCCCGCGGCGCTCATGCTGCTCGCCCTCGATCTCGAGGCCGCGATGGTGGGGCTCCTCGTCGCCGAGGTGCTCGCATTCCTCCTGATGCCGCATTTCGCGTGGGTGAGGCGCGCCATCGACGCACGCATCGATGCGCGCGCACACGCGGACGCAGCGTCGGCTCGTGCTGTCCTCTTGATGCGCATGAGCGAGGAGCACCGGCGAGAGCTCAACGCCCTCGAGAAGATCGCTGCCGCGCTGCGCGACCGAAGCGATGCTAGCGCGCACACGGATGACTTTCTCGGGATCGAACGGCTGATCGAGCTGTATGTCCGCCTCGCGATCGCGCACCGCGCGTCGCGAAGCTCGCTCGAGGTCGTCGGCCGAACGCGCCTCGACGAGGAGATCGCCGCCCTCGAGTCCTGCCTCGTGTCGGATCGGCCGAAGAACCCCGTCATCGAGAAGAGGCTCGGCATCCTTCACATGCGCCGAGAAGCGCGCCGCGCCGCTCTGGACGAGCAGGCCGCGATCGATCACGAGCTCGCGATGATCGGACACACCCTCCGCTGGATGGAGGAGCACTGCGCGGCCACCGGCACCGAGACCATCCGCGCCGAGCTCGACTTCGCCCTTGCGAGCCGCGAGCGCGACGCCGCGACCTTGCGCGAGCTCGCCGCCCTCCGCGACACGGAGTTCGACGCTACCGTCATTCGCCTCGGCCGCGAGCAGCCGACGCCGAGGCGTGATCAGCCGCTCGTTCGGATCGCGGTCGCCGGACAGACCGAGGAGGAGAGCATCGGCATGGTCTCGGCCGAGCCCGACGCGATCCTCGTCAGGATCTAGCCAGCTCGAAGAGTCGGTCACGAACGGATCAAGTCGACAGAACGGCCGGGTGAGCCATGAGGTTCGAGGGAGTCGCAAGCGTCGCGGACATCATCCTGGGCGGATGGCTGCTCTTCTCGATGATGTTCTGGAGCCACCATCCGGAGCACATGGCGAACGTCGGCGGGGTGGGCGTCTTCTCCGTCGCGCTCGGCGCCATGGCCTACTTCGGACACACGTGGGCCCGGTGGATCGTCGCCGCGCTCGGCGCCTGGCTCTTCACGTCCGCGTGGGTCCTGCCCGACGCCACCGTCGGTCTGATCGTGAACAACACTCTGGTCGGGACGCTCCTCTTCGGGTTCTCGGCGCTGCCGACCGGACGCGGGATGTTCCGGATCGGCTGGCCCGGCGGCGCGCCGTAGCTCTCGCCGTCACGCCATCGGCCTGGTCACTCGAGCGACCGCCTCGTCCCGTTCGAGACGGGCCTGCGATCTTCGCTCGCCGCGGCGATCGTCCGCGGCGAGCGACGGCCGTCATGGCTGTGCTCGCCTGCGCGACGTTGCACCCTATCAACACGGAGCCGCGACGCCCTCGCCGGGCCGCTCCTTGCACAAGGAGCATGTGGAGCGCGGCAGAATCACGCGATGATCGGGCGGCTTTGACGGTCCAGCTCGTAGCAGACCGCTCCTCTCCTGCCCGAACCGCCGGACGGTCCGTCGGATTTCTGCGCAACCAAAAGTTGCGAAGTGCATCAGTAACGAAAACATCCCCAGGAGGCGGGAGGAGCCCCACATGCAGAAACCAAACCAAATCCGTCCCGCGACCGGAAAGCTCGGAGTTCTCCTTCCAGGAATGGGCGCCGTTGCGACCACCGCGATCGCAGGGATCTTGCTCGCCCGACGAGGCTTGGCAGAGCCGGTCGGATCGCTGACACAGCTCGGGACGATTCGCCTCGGGAAGCGAACGGACAACCGCGCCCCGCGCATCCGTGATCTCGTCCCCCTCACCGATCTCGCAGACGTCGAGATCGCAGCCTGGGACATCTTCCCGGACGACGCCTACGAGGCCGCCAAGCGCGCCGACGTCCTCGAGGACCGACACCTCGAGCCGATCCGCGAAGAGCTCTCCGCCATCCGTCCGATGAAGGGCGCGTTCTATCCCGAGTACGTCAAGCGACTCACCGGGACGCACGTGAAGAGCGCCGCGTCGAAGGCGGAGATGGTCGAGCAGCTCCGCGCCGACATCGTTCGCTTCCGCGCCGAAAAGGGCCTCTCGCGCGTCGTCGCCGTGTGGTGCGGCTCGACCGAGACGTTCATCACGCCGGGCCCGGTCCATCAAACGATCGACGCCTTCGAAGAGGGCCTCCGCAAGAGCGATCCGAGCATCTCCAACGCTCAGCTCTACGCCTGGGCCTGCCTGCGAGAAGGCGTCCCCTTCGCGAACGGTGCGCCGAACCTCGCCGTCGACTTCCCCGCAGCCATCGAGCTCGCGAAGGAGACGCGCACGCCGATCGCCGGCAAGGATTTCAAGACCGGTCAGACGCTGATGAAGACCGTCATCGCGCCAGGCCTCAAGGCGCGCCTGCTCGGTCTGAACGGCTGGTACTCGACGAACATCCTCGGCAACCGCGATGGCGAGGTGCTGGACGACCCGAGCGCCTTCAAGACGAAGGAGACGTCGAAGCTCGGCGTCCTCGACGCCATCCTGGAGCCCGACGCCCATCCCGAGCTCTACGGCGACGTCGTCCACAAGGTCCGCATCGACTACTACCCGCCGCGCGGCGACGCGAAGGAGGGCTGGGACAACATCGATCTGTTCGGGTGGCTCGGCTATCCGATGCAGATCAAGGTCAACTTCCTCTGCCGCGACTCGATCCTCGCCGCTCCGATCGTCCTCGATCTGGCGCTGTTCATGGACCTCGCGCAGCGCGCGGGCTTCCGGGGCATCCAGGAATGGCTCGGCTTCTACTTCAAGTCCCCGCAGGCGGCCGCGGGCCTGACGCCGGACCACGACCTCTTCGTTCAGCTGATGAAGCTCAAGAACACGCTGCGCTGGATGGTGGGCGAAGACCTCATTACCCACCTCGGAAACGAATACTACGACTGACCGAGCGAAAGCGTCGTTCATCATGGACGTCAGCACGAACATCGACCTCGCGAGCGCGATCGCGCTCGTGGGGGTCCTCGTGACCGCGATCATGGCCTTCGCAATCGCGAAGGTCGCTTGGGGCCATCGAGGTCACGAGCGCCTCGCACGCGAGACCGGTCTGCCGCTGCTCGGGAAGGTCCCGATGGAGGCCGTCTACGCCGCGATCTTCCCGATCGGGCGGGTGCTCGCGCGCATCGGCTTCTCGGCGAACGCGGTGTCGGTCGCCTCGCTCGGCGTCGCCGCCGGCGCCGGCGTCCTCTTCGCGACCGGCCACTTCGGCGCGGGCGCGGCGGTCGCCGTCCTTGCGACGCTCGCCGACGCTCTCGACGGGATCGTCGCCCGCGAGAGCCGCACCCAGAGCCGCTTCGGTCAGGTCCTCGATACGACGATCGACCGGTACGTCGACGCGCTCCTCATCGGCGGCATCGCCGTCTTCGTCCGCATGGAGGTGTGGCTGCTCGCGCTGTGCATCGCCGCGCTCGTGGGCGGCTTCATGGTGAGCTACGCCTCGTCCGTCCTTCGCGAGCTGAAGGCCGACGACTCCGGCGCGCCGATGCGCCGGGCTCACCGCGTCGCCTACCTCCTCAGCGGCGCGACGCTCGTCCCGTTCGCGGAGGTCGCCCTTCCCCACGCGCCGCTCGCCCTGAGGCTCGCCCCCGTCGTGGTGGCGCTCGCGGCGATCGCCGTCGTCGGTAACGTCTCCGCGGTCACGCGCCTGCTCCGCACCGCGCGTGTGCCCGAGCCCAAGCCGGCTCCGCCCGTCTCCGCATCCACGCTCTCGTCGATCGCCATCACGACCGATCGCGCGAGCGGGCGCATCGACACCATCGTCACTCGCGAGCGCCTCCCGTGAACGACGTCGACGCGACGTCGAGAGGGGTGAGCCGCGTCCACGTCGAGCACGAAGTCGCGCCCGCCGGTCGCTCCTCCGCGCGGCTCCTCGACCTCCGGCTGCTCGGTCGTCACCAGATCGCCGCCGCGCTCGCGACGCTCGTGGACTTCGTCTCGATGATCGCGCTCGTGGAGCTGGCCAGCGCCGCGCCTCCGTACGCCACGCTGCTCTCGGCGACGGCGGGCGGGATCACGAACTTCACGCTCGGTCGGACGTGGGCCTTCCGCGACCGCCATCGCGGCTCGGTCGGCTCGCAAGCGGCCCGCTACGCGGTGGTTTGTGCCGGGGGCGCACTCCTCAACGCGAGCGTCCTCGGCGCGGTCCTCGCGGTCTCCGAGCCGCCGTACGTCATCGCTCGTGCCGTCGTCTCGATCCTCGTGAGCCTCGCCTACACGTATCCGCTGCATGCGCGGTTCGTCTATCGCGTGGTGGATGACGAAGGCGGCGAGCCGTGACCGAGAAGCTCCGGGCGTTCCGCGCGCACGTGAAGCGCCTCTGGCCGCGCTACGCGCTCGTCCCCCTGATCCCGTTCGTCGCCTACGCGCTCCTGTCCGCAGCGCGCTCCGATTTGCGCGTCGAGCACGTCGGCGCGGTCGTGCTGGTCGCGGGTCTCGCGTACACCGGCCCGCGCACCAAGTCGCTGCTCGCTGCGCTCTATCCGGTCGGGCTCGTCGGCCTCCTCTACGACGGGATGCGCCCGCTCAAGAACCTCGGCCTCTCGCCGGAGCGCGTGCTCCTTTGCGATCTCCGAGCGCTCGAGCTGCGGCTCTTCGGCTTCGAGGTCAACGGCTTCCAGATGACGCTGCACGACTGGTTCCTCGTGCATCACTGGCCCGCGATCGATCTGCTGGCCGCATTCCCGTACGCCACCTTCATCCTCGCCTCGCTCGCGTGCGCCGTCTTCCTCGCCGTCCGCGATCCCGCGGCGATGAAGCGCTTCACGTGGGCGTTCTTCGCGACGAATGTGGCCGGCTTCGTGACCTATCACCTCCTGCCGGCGGCGCCGCCCTGGTACTTCCACACGCACGGCTGCACCGTCGACCTCGCGACGCACGCGAGCGAGGGGCCTGCGCTCATGCGCGTGGATGCGATGCTCGGCGTCTCGTACTTCCACGGGATGTACTCGAAGGCGAGCAGCGTCTTCGGCGCCCTTCCCTCCCTCCACTGCGCGTATCCGTTCCTCGTCGTGCTGGAGGGGTGGCGCTCGTTCGGACCGCGCCTCCGCGTCCTCTCGGTCGCGTACTGGCTGCTCATGATCTTCGCGTCGATCTACCTCGACCACCACTGGTTGATCGACGGCATCCTCGGCTCGACGTACGCCCTCGTCGCCTCGCTCGTCCTCCGCCGGCTCATGCCGTCGAGGTCCGATGCTGCCACCCCGCTCGACCTCTCTCCCCAAAGCTCGGGCCACGTCTCAGCCGTGGAGGCCGAATGAGCAGCTCGCTCGAAGGGCGCGTCGCGCGCGCGCTCGCCACGTGGTTCGGCTGCGGCTTGTCACCGGTCGCGCCGGGCACCGTCGGGACGATCGGCGCACTGCCCCTCTGGTTCCTGGTACGCGGGGCAGGATCGCTCGGCGTCCTCGCGACCGCCGTCGTCGTCACGTTCGCCGGCATCTGGTCCGCGGGCGTCGTCGCGCGGAAGAGCGGCCTGAAGGATCCGCAGACGGTCGTGATCGACGAGGTCGCCGGCGTGCTCGTCGCCCTCACCGTAGCCCCGCAGACGACGCGCGGCGTCGCCTGTGCGGTGCTCCTCTTCCGCTTGTTCGACATCACGAAGCCGTTCCCCGCTCGCCGCGCCGAGAAGCTCCCCGACGGCTGGGGGATCGTCCTCGACGACGTCGTCGCCGGCATCCAAGCCGCAATCGTGGTGAGCGTGCTCGACACGCTCGGAGTGTTGTCATGAGTGTGCAGTCCCATTTCCGACGCGTCGTGGACGCGATGGTCGACCTCGGAGGTCGCCGGCCTCTGCTCGTGATCGCGTGGGCCACGGCCTTGATGATCGCGTGCTGGTCGTACGCACGTAAGCTCGAGGTCCGCTCCGACATCATGGAGCTGCTTCCGCGCGACAGCCCGGGGTTCCAGTCGTTCGAGCGACGCCTCGAGCGCGTCGGCGGACGGGCCACCCTCACTGTCGTGTGCGAGTCGCCGGACCGCTCCGCGAACGAGCGATTCATCGACGCCGTCGACGAGCGCCTCCGCAAGATCACCGGGGACCGCAGCGCCTGCGCCGCGCAGTGCGCGCCGGGCGCAGAGGGCGAGACCTGCAGGGAGGCCTGCGGGCCGGACCTCATCGGCTCGATCGAGAGCGGCACCAAGGACATTCACGCGTTCTTCGAGGCGAACAAGTGGCTCTACGCCAACATCGCCGACCTCGAAGAGGCCGACAGCACGCTCGACCGTCAGATCGCGATCAAGAGCGGCATGGTCGAGGACCTCCTCGACGAGAACGCGAACGCCGAGCACGCGCTCGGAATGGATCGCTTCAAGGAGCGCTGGAAGAAGCACGCCGAAGACAAGGACGACTTCCCGACCGGCTACTTCGCGTCGAAGGACGGAACGCAGATCGCGCTCCGCATCATGTCGACGACGTCCGGCCTCGGCGGAGGCAAGGACGAGGAGCTCCTCCAGCTCGTCGAGCGGGTCACCACCGAGCTCGAGCCGTCCAGCTTCCACCCGGAGATGAAGGTCGGCTTCGGTGGCGACATCCCGAACGCCGCTGCCGAGAAGGAGTCGCTCGTCCGCGAGGCGCTCCTGGCGACGGTGGTCGCGGCCGTGCTCATCCTCGGCGGCGTCATCTGGTTCTACGGCTCGCCCTGGTCGCTGCTGCTCATCGGCTTTCCCCCGCTCTTCGGCGTCGGCTGCGCCTACGCGTTCGCGACCTGGCACTACGGCTACGTGAACGCATCGGGGGTGTTCCTCGGCGCGATCATCCTCGGCAACGGCGTCAACTATCCGATCGTCCTCTACTCCCGTTACAAGGAGTTCCGCGCGCGCGGCATGGCCACGGACCTCGCGCGGCGTGAGGCCGTGTGGAACGCGTTCCGTGCCGAGCTCGTCGGCTCGGCCGTCGCGAGCATCGCATACGGCTCGCTCACGGTGACGCGCTTCCGCGGCTTCAACCAGTTCGGCGTCATCGGCTTCATCGGGATGCTGCTCGTGTGGATCTCGATGATCCCCTGCTTGCCGGCGCTGATCGTGCTCGTCGAGCGCTGGCAGAAGCACGTGCCGCGCTGGCTCCAGGAGCGCCCTGCCACGCTCGACAGCGAGGGCAGCCGAGGGCCCGTCGCACGCTGGGTAGGCAACGCGACCCAGCGCTGGCCGCACTACTTCGTCATCGGCGCGACCTTCGTCACGATCGTCCTCGCGCTCAAGCTCCCTTCCTTCTTGAAGGACCCGTGGGAGTACAACTTCGACAAGCTCGGCTCGAAGGGCGCGCGCACGAGCGGCGCGTTCCAGTGGTCGGCCAAGGCGGACCGCATCCTATCCGGGCGGATGAACCTCGCCGGCTCCCTCGTCCTCGCCGATCACCCCGATCAGGTCCCCGACGTGAAGGAGCGCATCCTCGCGAACGACGCGGCCGATCCGGAAGGCGCGATGATCGACTCGATCACGACGCTGGAGGACTTCCTGCCGGGCGGGCCCGAGCAGCAGAAGGCCAAGCTCGAGGTCCTCGAGCGACTGCGTGACCGACTGACGCCCAAGGTGCTGTCGAGCCTCTCCGAAGAGGAGGCGACGACGGTCCGCGAGATGATCCCACCCGAGACGCTGCGCGTCCTCGGCCTGACCGACCTTCCGGGGCTCCTCAAGACGCGCTTCTCCGAGCGCGACGGCACGCTCGGCACCGTCTTCTACATCCGGTACAAGGCGGAGATCGCACGGAACGACGGGCGCAACCTGCTCCGGATGGCGAATACGATCGACGGTGTCCGTCTGGCCGACGGAACGCGCGTCGATACTGCCAGCCGAGCGACCGTCTTCGCAGAGATGATCCGCTCTCTCGAGCGCGACGGACCGCTCGCCACCGGGGTCTCGTTCCTCGCCGTGGTCGTCGTCGTGATGCTCGCGACGTCGTCGAAGCGCGGCTCGTTCGCGGTGATCCTCTCGCTCGTCATGGGCGTCGCATGGATGATGGGCAGCGCCGCGCTCTTCGGCGGCCGGCTCAACTTCCTCAACTTCATCGCCTTGCCGATCACCTTCGGCATCGGATCGGAGTACCCGTTCAACATCTTCGACCGCTCACGCCTCCTCGGAGGCGACGTCACCGGAGCAGTGAAGCTGCACTTCGGGGCAGTCGCGCTCTGCAGCTTCACGACGACGGTCGGCTACGGCTCGCTCCTCTTCGCGGACAACCAGGCGATGCAGTCCTTCGGCCGGCTCGCCATCGTCGGCGAGATCGCCTGCTTCGCGGCGGCGATCCTGTTCCTCCCCGCGCTCCTCCACCTCATCGGCGCCCACACCGTCGGAGGAAAAGGCGGCCCGGCGCGAAAGAGCCTCTTCAAGCGCGCGCCCGACGAAGCCGTCCCCTCCGCACGCAGCTAGGAAGGCCGCCCTCGTCATCGCCGAATCACGTGGCCCCCTGTGGGGCGGGAGCCGCGTGACTCAGCGACGAGGTCGAACGAGACGCTGCTCCGGACCCGAGCGAGCGCGCCCGCGGCCCGCGCTCAGCTCAGGAGCGCGAAGGTCTGCTGGTTCATCGCAACGACGGTGTCCCCCGACCAGAGCTCGCGCATCTCGACGAAGAAGTTGTCGCTGCCCGCGACGGCACGTGCCCGGTGGAAGAGGGGCTCGGCCGGGTCGAGCGAGCGCGGGTCGACGAGGAGCTGCATCGTGTAGCCCACCGTCGCGACCGCACGGGGCGCCGACTCGATCGCGAGGATCGCGGGCCACCACGCATCGAGGAGCCCGGCGATCGCCGCCTCGTCGAGGACGGTCGGCGTCTCCTTCTCGCGGATCCATCCCTCCGCCGCCGGCTCGGGCCCACTCGCGAACGGCAGCGGGCCCGTCGAGCGGTACTCGTACTTCTTCGCGAACACCGGACCGAGCGGCGCCTCGACGGGGATGGTGGCGACGTCACGCCACGGAGGCCGGCGCGGCGGGACGGGTCGGATCGCCGCGGGCGCGATCGCTCGCGGCGCAGCGAGCGATGCGCTCGCGTGCGCGACCAAAGCGTCCCCCTGCGTGAGCCGGGCCTCGACGAACGACATGCTGCCGCCGCGGCGCATGCTCGTGACCGCGATCTCGACCGGACCGGGGAGCGCCGGCGCGCACAGCTCCGCGGAGAGAGAGCGGAGCGTCCGCCCGCGGTCGGCCTCGGCGAGCACGATCGCGCGCGTGAGGAGCCCGACGGTGACGCCTCCGAAGGCGCCTTTGCCTTGCTGCCATAGGTCGGGGATGTCCCCCGAATAGCGGCGCTCCTCGCCGTTGTGGACGATCGATTGGAGTGCGGTCGCTCGTTCGAACTCGGAGCTCATCGTTCACCTCTGCCGAAAGCACGGCATGCACGGAGGATCTCGTCGGAGAGCGCGGTGCCCTTCACCGCGCGCGCGAGGCTGATCCCCCCGTACATGAGCGCGATCATCCCGAGCGCGGTGTTGCGCCGGGATGCCGCGTCGTCTTTCGCGAGGTGCTTCGTCAGCTCCTCGGCGAGCTCGCTGATCTGCTCGGCCAGGACCTCGCGGTGCTCGGGCACGCTCGTCGTCACCTCGCCCACGATCGCCGGCATCGGACAGCCGTTCGCCGGATCGTCGCGGTGCGCGGCGGAGAGGTAGCGCTTCAAGACGACCTCGGCCCGAACCTCACGGGGCTTCTCCTCGAGCCGGTCGAAGAGCTTGCCGCGCATGAACGCCGCCGTTCGACGGATGGCGGCGTCGACGAGCGCCTCCTTCGACGGGAAGTGGGCGTAGAACCCGCCGACGGTGAGCCCCGCGCCGCTCATGACGTCGGCGACGCGCGCGCCGCCGACCCCCTTCTCGCGGAGCAGCTTGCAGGCCGACGCGATGATCGCCGCATGCGTCCGCTCCTTTTGCTCGACCTTCGCGCTCATCTTCCGCCCTCTCTCGGTCCGTACTGCGCCTCGACCCACGCCATGTGACGAGCGAGCTCTTCGTGAACCTTCGCGGCGTGCGTGAGCGGCGCCATGTGGCCGACTCCCGCGACCTCGACGAGCCTCGTATCCGGTCGTTCCTGCGCGAGCGCGCGCGACATCGCGCGCGACGCGAGCGTCGTTCGCTCGCCAACGACGATCGTGGTGGGGGCCGGGATGCGGAAGCTCGAGAACGGACGCGGGTCGAAGAAGATGGTCCGAACCTCCTGGAACATCTTCCACCCGAGCGCGAGCGACGCCTCTCGCATCTGCTCGGGCATCCGCGCCCACGATCCCGGCCTGTTCCAGTAGTCGATGAAGACCTCGAGCCATTCCGCGCGGCCGCCCTTCTCCAGGTCGTGGAGGAACCACGGGTGCTCCGCGAACGACCGTGCCTGCTGGATGGCTTCCGCGTCGATCGCCGGCACGTCCTCGGCGCTTGCGAGCGCGCCGAAGACGACAGGCTCGTAGAAGAACACCGACGCCAGGCGATCGGCGAGCGCCGGGATGACGTCGAGCGCGACGAGCGCCCCGTACGAATGGGCGACGACGTGAACGCGGGAGGCGCTGGCAGGGACAGCCTTCGACACCTCCGCCGCGTCGTCGGCCACCGTGATCGTCCGGCCGCGCTCGATGAGCTCGTTCGGCGGATACCCGAGGTTCGCGGGGAGGAGCCGCGTCCGCCCCCCGATCGCCGTGTCCGGCACGCCGGCCCACAAGAACGGGCCGGTGCCGGTCGAGTGGACGAAGAGAACGGCCTCATTGCTACCGGCTGCGCTCATATGATCAACATCATATGATTGCCATCATACGTCGTCAACGAGCGCGGCTCGTGTGAGCTCGGCGCACCGCGTCGATCCGGACGACGCCGCGCCAGCTCCGTGCCTCTCCGCGGCTCTCCGCGGGCGCATGACCGCCGACTCCATACCTGCGATCATTTGCAGCAGCTAATGACAAATCTCCCATATGTTGGCCTGTCATGACCCAGCTGACGAAGTACCAGTTGAGCGACATGCTCGCTCTCGGGACGGCCATGAGGGGGATGGCTACCGGCTGCACATCGATGGAAGAAGTCGCGACGCGCATCGTCGGATACCTGTACGAGGCGCTCCCCGACGAGTCTGGCAAGAGCGCGCTGGTCCTCGCGCGCCTGTACAAGACCCATCGCTCCGGTGACCTCGATCCGACGCTGCGAGCGTTCGCGTCGGACGTCATGGGCAGTAACGTCGATGCCGACACGCGCAGTCTCGTGCTCCTGGCGACGCGAGGAAGCGAGCCGGCGTGGAACGAGCGCTCCTCGTCCTCGGGGCACAAGGCGATCCCGCTTCCCGATCCCGAGTTCATCGCGCGGCTCCCGATGGTCTGCGAGGTCTTCCGGCAGTTCGGCGTCGAGCTCTCGGACGTCGTCGGGCGCGAGAAAGCAGCGCAGAAACCACCCGACAAGCGCTCGTATGGCGTCTTCCTCGTGGAATCTGCGCTGGGGAGCCCTCACATCCCCGCCCAAACCGACTTCGTCGTCCGCCACGGGGTTCGCTCCGTGATGGCCTTCGGCGGTGACCTCCCCAACGGCGACATGTTCGTGACGTTGCTCTTCTCCCGTGTGGAGATCGGCCGCCAGCTCGCCGACTTGTTCTCACCGCTCTCCCTCAGCGTGAAACTGGCGCTCCTTCCGTTTTCGCATGGGAGGACGTTCTCATGAGCATGCCGGCAGCAGAGCTCGAGCTCATCGAGCTTCAAGCCCGTGTCGCCACCCTCGAGCAGCTGCTCGAGGTCCACGAGCGTGTGGCGGTCGACCAGACGGAGCGGCTCGGGGCGACGAACTCCGCGCTCGTCGCGAGCCAGAAAACGCAGGAAGAGCTCATCGAGAAGCTCCGCCTCGCCCTCGACGAGCTCTCGACGCCGACGCTCGAGGTCTGGGAAGGCGTGCTCGTCCTGCCCGTGATCGGCATCGTCGATCACGCCCGCGCCGCGCGCATCATGGAGCGACTGCTGGACGAGACCCAGCGGAAGAAGGTCAGCCACGTGATCATCGACCTCACCGGCGTAGAGGTCATCGACACCCGAACGGCGGACCACTTCACACGCCTGGCGAAGGCAGTGAAGCTCATCGGCGCGCGCTGCGCGATGACCGGGATCGGCCCCTCGGTCAGCCAATCGATGATCGCCCTCGGCATCGATCTCGGCGAGTTCGTGACGCTCCGGAGCGTCAAGCACGCGCTGAGGCACATCCTTCAATCGGACTCCAGGGACTGAGCTCGCCGAGCAGCGTTCGCCCGCCCCGCAGACGCCCGGGCGGGCCGATGCCCGAGCTCAGAACGAAGCGCCGAGCGTCACGATACGGCCGCCGCGCACCTCCGTCGTCGCGAGGCGGGTGCGCTGGAGGATGCGGCCGAGCTCGGATGTCGCCGTCGTGCGCGGCTGATGAAAGAGCCACGGCACGCCGCCACCGACGACGAACCCGATCGTCGTCCCGGCGAGGACGTCCGTGAAGTAGTGGCGATCGGCGGCGATGCGCGCGTAGCCCGTCGCGATCCCGACCATCGACCCCGCGATCCAGACGAGCGGCGCGAGTCGATAGCCGCGCATGGATGCGATCGTCCCCATCGCCGACGTGACGGCGAACACCGCCATCGGATGCCCGGACGGAAACGACAGGAGTGGCTCGGCGGAGGGGTCGACGGCCTTCTTCGCCTCTGCGTCGAGCGCGTGGTAGTCGGGCCTCTCGCGAAGCACGATCGGCTTCAGCGCTTCGCTCACGGTCAGCGCGGCGAGCGCTCCTTCGGCGACGAGAAGGAGGTTGAGCGGTGTTTCGTCGAGCCGCCGATCGGCGCTTGCCGCGAGGACGCCGAGCCCGATGGTCAGCGCCGGCCCGACCCCGTAACTGAGCACGTTGCTGATCGCCTTCGCCGGCTCGATGTCCGGACGGCGGAGCGCGGTGCGGAAGAAGTCGTCGACCGCATTGACCTCGCCGGGCGCCGATCCGTCACACCAGCGACATTCCCGGGCGACCACGTCGTTCTTCACGAGCGTCCACGTCACGACGCCGGCCGCCAGTCCCACCGTGATCGGCACATCGAGCCGGAGGTCGTGACGCAGCTCGACCCTTGGGGTCAGAGTCACCGGTCCGGCCGAGGCGGGGGGATCCTGCGCTCGCGCGTTCGCCCCGCCGGCGACACAAGCGACGACGACGACGGCCAGGGCCGAGAGTCGTCGCGCGATCCGACGTGATTTCCAGCGGGCCACGAGCAAGGTCGCCAAGTAGGACGAGCCTACTACGCGGGGACGCTCGTGCGGTTCAATCCCCGCTCCTCGACCCCCGGCGAGAGTGGCGTCCGGGAAAGAGTCGCGCCCCCGTGCCTGCACGCCTCGGCGAGCGACGCAGCGGAAATCAGTCCGTCATCCACCGCGCATCCACCGCGGCGCCGAGCCCCGCAAATCGCTGCTCGTCGTCGACCAACCAGGCCACCTTCGGACCGAGCGCGCGGAAGACCGGTTCATCGAACCAGTGCCCTCGGTTGCCGACGTCGACGAGCCGAACGGGAAGGCGCCGTCGACTCGCAGCGCGTTCGAAGCTGTTGGCGAATGAACGGCACTTCGAGCTCGAGCAGGAGACGACAGCTCGGCGAACCCCCGAAGCCGCGAACGTCGCGACCACGGCGTTCGGATCGAGCGGTGTATGACCGACCTCGACCAGGACGACGCGATCGTAGACACCGGGGCGCGCAGCGACGACCTGGGCTGCGAGCGTGCCGCCCTGGGACCAGCCGCCGTAGACGAACGACCCGTCATCCATCCACGCGCCGTAACGCGCTCGGAGCGCGGCGACGGCACGTTCGGCCTGGGACGCGATCGCCTCCGCCGCCCCCCAGACGAAAGCGTTCTTGTCGGCCGGATGAGGACTGCGCGCCTGAGGACAGACGACGAAGGCCCAGTCGGCGGTGACCGCCTTCCACTCCGAACACGACCAGTCGGCGCGGTCGCCCGCACCGTGGACACCGACCAGGACCACGCGCTTCTCGCGCGCGCCCACGGGGAGGCCGACGTAGGCGATCTCGCCCTTACCGATGTCGAGCTTCTCGATCGGGGCGCCCTCGAGCGCGGCATGCTCGACGGTCTCCGAAGGCACCTCGATCACGGCACTGGCTGCAAGCATGGCGTGGGCCACCTCGCCGGGCACCGCACGCGGTACGTCCGGTCGTGTGCATGCGCCGGCGAAAGCCAGAGCCAGTGCGAGCGCGCAGATGCGTGGACGGGAGGCGGAGGGGGTGACCACGAGGTGTCATCGTTCGAGCCCCCAACTTCGTGACACGCCTGGACAACGCGCTCTACACCGAACGGTCTCCGCTGGCGCAGAGCTCTGCGCGCGTCGCTCGGTGCTCCGGGCGTATCCCGCTCGAAAGCGACGAACGACTCGTTTTCGAGAGAAGCCGAGCCGGCCGCGCACGCTGCATGCCGGATCGGCTCGTCGAAACCCCAGACCGCTTCATGAGCACCTCACGGTCGGTCTCGGCTTCATCTTCCCCAACGTCGCCGACTCGCCGAGCGTCGAGCCGCGGCGCTCCGCAGCGCGGCACTGACTTCACGGGACGGTCCAGGCTTGCGCCCGCCCGCTACCAGGCCACGATGAGTGAGGAGCGAGCCGAGAGCACCGATGAACGATCGTGATTGCGTCGAGCTCCTCCAGTGGGCCCTCCCGCGGCTCGGGCTTCGGTGGCGTGGGTTCAAGGGCCTCCGGCGCCAGGTCTGCCGCCGCATGAACGCGCGCGCGGACGAGCTCGGCCTTCACGATGCGGCCGCTTACCGGCAGCGCCTCGAGGACGATCCGGAAGAGCTACGCGTGCTCGACTCGCTCTGCTTCGTGACGATCTCGCGCTTCTACCGCGACCGCAACGTGTTCGAGGCGCTGCGGTCGACGCTGCTCCCCGAGATCGCCGAGGCGGCCATCGCGCGCGGCGAGCGCGTCCTCCGCGCCTGGAGCGCCGGCTGCGCGTCGGGCGAGGAGCCGTACACGCTCGCGATCGTGTGGCGCGTCGCGCTGGCGCCGCGGTTTCCTTCGCTCGCGCTCGAGATCCTCGCGACCGACTTCGACGAGACCGTGCTCGCGCGCGCGGCGCGCGGCTGTTACGAGCCGAGCAGCCTTCGCGAGCTGCCGGAGGACCTGAGGGCGGCCGCGTTCGAGCGCTCCGGCGACCTCGCGTGCATCCGCGCGACGTTCCGCGAGGGCATCGTCTTCGAGCACCGCGACGTACGCCGCTTCCTCCCCGCGGAGCCGCAGCACGTCGTGTTCTGTCGCAACGTCGCCTTCACGTACTTCGACGAGGCCACGCAGCGCGACTTTGCCGAACGCGTCGCCGCGCGCCTCGTCCCCGGCGGGCTCCTCGTCCTCGGCGGTCACGAGACCCTCCCCGAGGGTGTGATCGGGCTCGAGCCGTCCCGGGCATCACCACACGTCTACGTACGCGCGCGATGACGTCCGCGGATCGCTCGGAGGCGCCTGAGATCCGACGGCTGCGTTCGGCGACACGGACGGCGAAGACCGGTGCTAGAAGGACCGCCGATGGCGGACCGAGCCGAACGAAAAGGATCCCCCTCCCCTGCAACGCAAGAGGAGCCCGATCTCGCCCCGCGCATCGCGGAGGAGCTGCGCCTCGATCCAGCCGCCGTCCGCGCTACGGTCGCGCTCCTCGACGGTGGAGCCACGGTCCCGTTCATCGCGCGCTACCGGAAGGAGCAGACCAAGGGCCTCGACGAGGTCGCGATCCGCGCGATCGAAGAGAAGCGCGACCAGCTCCGCGCGCTCGAGGAGCGACGGTCGACGATCCTCACGACCATCGCGGAGCAAGGGAAGCTCACCCCCGAGCTCCGCGCTGCGATTCAGCGGTGCCGCACGCGCGCCGAGCTCGAAGACCTCTACCTCCCCTACCGCCCGAAGCGGAAGACCCGCGCGTCGATCGCGCGCGAGCGCGGGCTCGAGCCGCTCGCTCGTCGCATCCTCGAACAGCCGCCGTCGGGGAACGCGGCATCCGAGGCCGCTCGCTTCGTCGATCCGAAGAAGGAGGTCGGCGACGCCGACGCCGCGCTCGCGGGCGCGCGCGACATCGTGGCCGAGATCGTCGCCGAGCGAAGTGACGTACGCGCGCTCGTGCGCGCGCGCTTCGATCGCGAGGGTCTCGTCGAGTCGTCGGCGGTGAAGTCGAAGACCAAGGAGCCGACGAAGTTCGAGGCCTACTACGACTACTCCGAGCGCGCGAAGTCGATCCCGTCTCACCGCTGGCTCGCGATCGTCCGCGGCGAGACCGAGGGCGTCCTCCGGGTGAAGGTCCGCGTCGACGAGGAGCCCCTCGCCCGCGAGATCGCAGCCCGCGCCGGCGTACGCCGCGGCTCTCCGTTCGCCGCCCAGCTCGAGGAGGCGACCGCCGACTCGATGAAGCGGCTCCTCTTGCCGTCGATCGAGGGCGACGTGCGCGACGACCTGAAGGCGCGCTCCGACGTCGCGGCGGTGGGCATCTTCGCCGAGAACCTCGGCAAGCTCCTCCTCGCCGCGCCCCTCGGGCGCCGGATCGTCCTCGGGATCGATCCCGGCCAGCGCACCGGATGCAAGTGCGTGGTCGTCGACGACACCGGCAAGCTCCAGACTCACACGCTCGTGAATCTCGTGACGGGGGACGCCGCGCGCGAGCATGCCAAGCGCACCGTCCTCGATCTCGTGAAGCGGTTCTCGCCGTTCGCGATCGCGGTCGGCAACGGCACGCACGGTCGTGAGACCGCGGATTTCTGCCGGCAGGTCCTCCGTGATGCTTCGCTCGGCGACTCCGTCGTCGTCGTCCTCGTGAGCGAGTCGGGTGCGAGCGTCTACTCCGCCAGCGACGTCGCGCGCGAGGAGCTCCCCGATGTCGACCTCACCGTCCGAGGCGCCGTCTCGATCGCGCGCCGCCTGCAGGACCCGCTCGCCGAGCTGGTGAAGCTGGACCCGAAGGCGATCGGCGTCGGCCAATACCAGCACGACGTCGATCAGACGCTGCTAGTGAAGAAGCTCGACGAGGTCGTCGAGAGCTGCGTCAATGCCGTCGGCGTCGAGCTCAACACCGCGAGCGCGCCGCTCCTGGCCCACGTCGCCGGGATCGGACCGTCGCTCGCGAAGAAGATCGTCGCGCACCGGCAGAAGAAGGGCGCCTTCCGGGCGCGCAAGGAGCTGCTCGACGTCTCCGGCCTCGGGCCGAAGGCATTCGAGCAGGCCGCCGGGTTCGTGCGCGTGCGCGATGCTGCGAACCCGCTCGACGCGAGCGCGGTGCACCCGGAGCGCTACGGCCTCGTCGAGCGGATCGCCAAGGACGCCGGTGTCTCACCGAGCGCGCTCGTGGGCAACGACACGCTCGTCGCGAAGATCCCGTGGGCCTCGTACGCGAGCGCCGATGTCGGCCTCCCCACCCTCGAGGACATCCGCCGCGAGCTCTCGAAGCCGGGACGCGACCCCCGCGATGCCTTCGAGCCGCCGAAGTTCCGTGACGACGTCCGCACGATCGAGGACATCAAGCCCGGCATGGTGCTCGACGGCGTCGTGACGAACGTGACCGCGTTCGGCGCGTTCGTCGATCTCGGCGTGAAGCAGGACGGCCTCGTGCACGTCTCCGAGCTCGCCGATCGGTTCGTCAAGGACCCGCACGAGGTCGCGCGCGTCGGCGATCGAGTCAAGGTGCGGGTGCTCGGCGTGGACCTCGCGCGCAAGCGCGTCTCGCTCTCACGGCGCGCGATCCAGTGAAGACGACGGCCAGGACGAACATGGACGCCCCCACGCGACGGACCGACACGCGCCGCAAGCCCCCCGCCGTACCGGCGGACGGCGACCTCGTCTCCGTGATGGATCGGCTCAAGTCGCGGGTGAAGCGCCTCCGCTTCGGCGAGCCCGTGGCCTACGTCTACAACCCGCTCGACTACGCCTGGCCCGTCGCGCGCGCGTACTTCGAGCGCTACGGGTGCGGTCCGAAGGAGGTCCTGTTCATCGGGATGAACCCCGGTCCGTTCGGCATGGGTCAGACCGGGATACCGTTCGGCGAGGTCGCCTCGGTCCGCGACTACCTGAAGCTCAGCGGAGAGATCGCCTCTCCACGACGTGTCCACGCGAAACGTCCCGTGCTCGGCTTCGAGTGCACGCGCAGCGAGGTCTCCGGCCAGCGCCTCTGGGGCGCGTTCGCGAAGCGTCATCCCGCGGCCGACGACTTCTTCGCGCGCGCCTTCGTCCTCAACTACTGCCCCCTCCTCTTCCTCGGCGAGACCGGCGCCAACGTCACCCCCGACAAGGTGGCGAAGGAAGAACGGCAGAAGCTCGAGGCGATCTGCGACGAGGCGCTCCTCGAGGCGATCGCGGTCCTGCAACCGAAGCACATCGTCGGCGTCGGCAACTACGCCGCCAAGCGGGCTGCCCTCGTGACCGGACGCGACGACATCATCACGCTGCCGCACCCGAGCCCGGCGAGCCCGACCGCGAACAAGGGCTGGGAGAAGATCGCGCGGGCGGCGCTCGCGAAGGCCGGCCTCTCCGACTACCTCTGACTCCGAGCGGTGCGCCGCCGGCGGTCGTCACTCGGCGCGCTTCTTCTTCGCGGGTCGGCCGGCGCGTGGCCTACGGAGGCGGCGCTGCGCTTCGGCGTACGCGCGGACGACCCGGCGGAACGCCTCCTCGTTGCCGCCGTGATCGGGATGCGTCTCGAGCGCGCGACGTCGATAGGCGGCCTTGAGCTCCTGCTCGGTCACGTCGCGGCCGACGCCGAGCACGTCCCAGACCGAGAGGCTCGCCTCGGCCGGTCGTGCGGCCTCCTCCTCCGGAGAGCGCGCCGCGGTCGATGCGCGGCCTCGCGGCTCGCGGCTCACCTTCGACGGCCACGCCGGCTCGCCGCGCAAGATCCGGATCCACGCGCGCGCCCAGAGCGGATCGATCTCGACGAGCTTCATGCCGGCGCGCTTCTCCGCGGCGGCGAGAGCCTCTTCGCGGGTCGCCGCGGCGCCGCCCTCGGCATCGGGCTTCCTGAACGGGACGTGCGCGGGCGGACCGCTCCACCACGCCGCCCAGAAGAAACGGCGGCGCTTGGTGATCGTGATCGAGCAGACGGGCGCGAAGAGCTCGGACAAGCGCTTGCGGAGACTAGTGCCAATGCCGCTCGGGCACGCAACCGATCGCGATGACCGAGGGATCACCCTGCCCGGACGGTCGCGCGGCGGCCGGTCATTCGCTCTTCGTCGGGTCCTTCGGGGCAGGCAGCGCGCTCATCCGTTCCGTCGTGCCCTCGCCGAGGCGGCCGAGATAGTCGTGGTACGCGCGCGTGATGTGCCCTTCGTCGAGCACACCGACGATCGCATCGCCCTCGACCACGGGCAGCTCGCGGAGGCCGGACTCGAGGAAGCGCTCGAGGGCCGTATGGAGATCGTCGAGCGGTGTCACCTGGGCGGCGGGGAGCATCACGTCGGCCGCGATCACGAGCGCGAGCGGAGTCTCCTCCTTCATCGCCGAGCGAAGGACGTCGCCCGCGACGACGCCGCGGAGTACGCCGTCCGCGTCGACCACCGGAAACGAGTCCTGCCACTCGGGCGCCGCCAGGACGGCATCGACGACGCTGGCGAGCGCGGCATTCGCCGGGAGCGTGACGACCTTCGCGCGACGGAAGACGTGGTCGACTCGGAGACGTTTGAGGACGTCGAGCGACTCCTCGCCTGCATGGGCCGGCGACTCGAAGCGCGAGCGCGGCTGGCTCGAGTAGAGGCTCACGCGCCGGAGGAGCACGAACGCAAGACCGGAGGACAACATCAGCGACGGGAGAAGGTCGTACGTACCGGCCATCTCGCAGACCATGACGAGCGAGCTCACCGGCGTATGGGCGATCCCGCCGTAGAACGTGCCCATCCCGACGAGCGCGAACGCGCCGGGATCGATCTCCGGCGACACGACGAGCTGCGCAGCCCGGCCGAATGCCCCGCCCACGAGCCCTCCGATCGCGAGCGACGGACCGAAGTCGCCCGCGCTCCCGCCCGAGCCGAGAGTAAAAGACGTCGCGACGATCTTCATCGCCACGAGCAGCATGAGGAGCCCGACGCCGCTCCATCCGCCGGGGATCCAGGTGCCTCCGGTGATCGCGCCCTGCGCGGCTCCGTAGCCGCTGCCGAGGATCCCGATCCCTCGGCCCGCGAGCTCGAGGTGCGGGTTCACGAGCAGGATCCACCCGGTCGCGGTGATGCCGAGCATCGCACCGCCGATGCCCGGACGGACCCAGGCCGGAACCGCGAGACGATTGAACAGGCGCTTCGCGGTCTTCAGGCACCAGACGAAGACGCGCGCTACCGCGCTGACGACGACAGCGAGCGCGGCATACAGCGGGAGGTGGCTCGGCTGGAACGGATAGCCGGGCGCATGCGCGAAGAGCGTCGCCCCGGGAAAGACACCGACGAAGACGCTGTGCGCAGTGACGCTCGCGAGGATCGCCGGGATGAGCGCCTCCGACTCGAAGTCGTCCCGGTAGAGCACCTCGGTCGCGAAGAGCGCAGCGCCGAGCGGCGTCCCGAAGATCGCCGAGAGGCCCGCGGCCGTGCCCGACACCGCAAGGATGCGCCGCTCGCGCGCCGAGACGTCGATCACACGTCCGACGAGCGCGCCGATGGCGGCGCCGACCTGCATCGTCGGGCCCTCGCGGCCGCCGGAGCCGCCGGAGCCGAGGGTGAACGACGTCGCGATGATCTTCACCAACGCGACGCGCTTGCGCATGATCCCGCCACGGCGGTGGAACGCGTCGATGTACGCATCGCCACCTCCGCCGCTGGTCTCGTGCGCGAGCCGATGCGCGACGAGGCCCGCCGCCAGGCCTCCGAGCGCCGGCAGCACCGCGAGCACCCACGGGGAGAACGCGCGATGTGGCATCGGGAAGTCCATCGCGTGCTCGCCCGCGGAGCGCAGCGGCTGGTACCCCGCCAGGCCCTCGAGCAGCACGCGCTCGGCGACGGAGAGCAACAAGTAGAAGAGGCACGCGCCCGCGCCGACGGCCAGGCCGACGGCGAGCGCATGCATCACGACCCTTCCGATCGCACGCAGCTCCGCAGAGCGAAGCGCCTTCGTCAGTGACGTCAGTGGCGCCGGACGCACAGAGGCAACTTAGTACCGCGGAGGCGACGTCGGGGCGAGATGATGCGTTCGTATGGGCGAAAGCCTGAGCGCGAGCACACCGAAGAGGCCGATCCGCTCGCGAGCCCCGCCGCCTGCTACGATGAACCGCGAGCATGGTCGCCAAGCGCGCTTTCTCGATGGTCACGCTGGTCACGCTCGGCCTCCTCGCAGCCGCGTGCTCGATGAGCCGCAGCGACGACGACGAGCTCGGGCGCGTTCGGCAGGCGATCGTGGGCGGCACCGCCTCGGAAGAGGCACAGGACGCGACCGTGATGCTCTTCCACCTGGATCCTTCCGGACCACGGAGGCTCGGGATCTGCACCGCCGCGCTCGTCGCGCCTCGGCTCGTGCTCACCGCGCGTCATTGCGTCTCGACGACCGACGAGCAGGTCGCTTGCGACTCCGACGGGACCCCGCTCATTGGCGCCAAGATCCTCGAGAACCACGACCCTCGGAACCTCTACGTGTTCACCGGCAAGGATCGGCCCGAGCTCATCGGCGAGGCACCGCCGTCGCTCGATCCGACGAAGTGGAAGCCGGCCGGGCAGGGTCTCGAGATCATCGACGACAAGTCCGGCACCCTCTGCAACCACGACCTCGCGCTCGTCCTCCTGAAGGAGCCGATCCTGAACGTGCCCCTCGCGACGCTCCGCCTCGACGGTGATGCCCTCCCCGGCGAGAAGCTCCTCACGGTGGGCTGGGGTGTCTCGCTCGGAGAGGTCGAGCCCGCGAAGCGCCAGCAGCGCGCCGGCGTCACGGTGAAGCGCGTCGGCCCGAACGACGAGATCCCCGTGCTGACGAAGAGCGAGTTCCTCTTCGGCGAGTCGATCTGCCTCGGCGACAGCGGCGGCCCGGTGTTCGCAGAAGAAACGAATGCGATCGTGGGCGTCGTCTCTCGCGGCGGCAACGGCCTCGACCCGAACAAGGGCGGCCCGTCGTCGACATGCATCGACGCGGCCAACGTCGCGACGAAGCTCTCACCGTTCAAGGAGCTCGTGACGGAAGCCTTCGAGCGCGCCGGCGCGCAGCCGAAGCTGGAGCCGAAGCCGGAAGAGACATGTTCGGCCTCCGCGGTCGGTCCGAGCCGCGCTCCTCGCGGCGGTATGCTGGTACTCGGGCTCGGGCTCACGCTGCTCGCGAGTCTGCGGCGCCGTCGCGCCGACCGCTCGTAACGCCTCGCCTCGCGCGAATGCAGCGCCCGCGAACGCGATCGGCTACGCTCGACGAGTGAAGGTGGGTCCGCGCACGCTCTCACCGTTGGCCGTTCTTGCGCTCGCAATCGCGGGCTGCGTCGCGCTCGACGGGCTCGCGGGCGGGGACGACTCGACCCGAGCCTCTGGACGGAGCTCGAGCCGCGCCTGCAGCGCCGCCGGAGCACCGAAATGCGAGCACGGCTCGTGCGTCGACGAGGACGGCAGTGCGAGATGCGCATGCGATGCCGGCTGGACCGGCGCGACATGCAACGAGTGCTCGGTCGGGAGCGTGTGCAGCGCCCCGTCGTGCGCCGAGACGGAATGCGCGGCCCACTCGACCTGCAACGACTCCTCGGGGACGCCGACCTGCGCATGCGTCGTCGGCTACGAGCCGGCGGGCAGCGACTGCGTCTGGAAGGGCGTCGTGCGCGATCCGACGTTCGAGGACTCCCCCGCGGGAGCATGGACAGTCACGGGAGGCGTGACGATCGATGCGAGCGTGAAGGGCGCAAAAGATCCGGGCCTCGCCGAGCTGAAGACCGCAGCGTGCACCGAGGCAGGCGTGAAGCAGTCGTTCGCGATGCCCGCCCTCTCGACGGCCGAACCGCTGGCGATGGAGATCCACGCACGCGGCACCTGTCAGCTCCCTTTCATCGGCGGCGGGCTCAACATCCCGTGTGCCCGCCCCATCTCGGTGTCGATTGCCGGCCGCGGCGTCGAGCCCTTCTCGCTCCTGTACGGCGACGGCTCGAACCGGATGTGCCTCGGCGAGCGTGCCTTCGGCGGCCCGATCGAGCTCGAGCTCTTCCCCTCGCTCTGCGGCTCGTCCGTGAAGTCGCTCGCGCTCGACCATGTCGCCATCGTGACGGCGCCGGAATGCCCTGCCCCCGGCATCGTGACGAACGGCGACTTCGAAGGTGTGGGCGGTTGGACCGTCTCCGGCACCGGCGCGGAGGTCGCGGCGAGCGTCGGCAACCAGGGGTCCCGCGGCGGGCGCCTCCACAGCACGAAGCGCTGCGACAACCCGAGGCTCACCGGCGCGTTCTCCATTCCCCTCGCCACCCCGGCGAGGCCGGCGCTCACCTTCACGGCGAAGGGCACCGTCAACCGGCGAATGCGCGTCTACGGCAACAACGGCACCGTCCTCGGCACGATCGCCGGAACGGCGGTCTACGAGAAGGTGTCGCTCTGCATGCCGGAGTACCTCAACGGCATGGCGCCTCAGCTCGCCTTCGGGCTCGACGACGATCAGCCGGACGGCTCGTGCGGAGATCCCGACGACTACGAGTTCGTCTTCGATGACGTGAAGGTCGAGGACGATCCCGCGTGCACCGACGCGCACGTCATCGACGGCGGCTTCGAGCGGGCCGACGTGGCGCGCTACTGGCAAAAGACGGAGAGTGGCGGCAGTGTCACCTTCGTCCGGAGCTCGCCGAACGGAGCCAAGAGCGGGAGCGGCTTCGTCAGGCTGACGCAGAGCGGGTGCTCGAGGACGTCGAGCGTGAGCTCGGTGACTACGCTACCGGCGAAGGCCAGCGGCAAGGGCGGCCCCGCGATCGAGTTCTTCTACAAGGCCACCTCCGCCACCGGCATCACCTACCGCGCGAACGCCACGGACCTGCCGCCCGCGACCGACTGGACGAAGTCGCGTGTGTGCTTCTCGAGCCGCCGGAGCGGCTTTTCGGCGTCAATCACGCTCGCGGCGAGCGCGGGGGACACATGTGGAGCGGGCTCGCTCTCGATCGACGACGTCCGCACGGTCCATGATGCCGCCTGCCCCGAGTGACGCCTCCCGCGAAAAGCTCTAATCTCGAACCGTGCGGACAGTATTTGCGCTTGGCTTCCTCGTCCTCGCTGCCACGGCCTGCGACGACCAGACGGTGGCGACTCCGTCGGTCCCCAACACCCCGACCAAACGTGACGGCGGGACCACGGTCCAGGGCTGGGGCGACCCGACGACGACACGACGGCCCGGCGTGCTCCGCCTCGGCCATCTCAACGTGCGACGCTACTTCGACAGCACCTGCGACTCCGGCAAGTGCGATGCGGGCGGCTTCGAAGAGGTCGTGACCAAGGCCGCCTTCGAGGAGCGCACCTCCCAGATCGCGCAGGGCCTCGCTCGCCTCGAGGCCGACGTGATCACGCTGGCCGAGGTCGAGAACCAGGGCTGCCTCGACGCACTGCAGGCCAAGCTCAAAGACGCCGGCCTCGACTACCCCGTCGCGCACCTCGCCGACATCGGCGTCCCCGGTAGCGTCAACGTCGCCGTGCTCGCGCGCGGGAAGCTCGAGAAAGTGAAGACCTACCGGAAGGAGACGCCCCTCACGCGTGAGGACGGTACGAAGACGCAGTTCACCCGCGAGCTCCCGGAGGTCCACCTCGTGCTCGGCTCGAACAGCATCATCACCTACGCGGCGCACTTCCGTTCCAAGGCCGACGACGATCCGGGACGCCGCCTCGCCGAGGCGAAGGCCACCCGCGAGATCATGCAGACGGCTGCAACGGAGAACACCGGCGCGGTCGTCCTCCTCGGAGGCGATCTCAACGACACGCCGGGCTCCGACACCATCAACGCGCTCGAAGAGGGCGATGCGCTCGTGCGCGTCGCGAAGGACCTGCCCGAGGCGGCGCAGAGCACCTACACGTTCGGTGGCCAGAAGCACGCGATCGACCACATCTTCACGACGGCATCGCGTGCGAAGGCCTACGTCGCGAAGAGCGCGACGGTCGTCCGTGACGGCAGCGCGGGGCTCGCGGGCAGCGACCACGCAGCGATCTACGCGGACTTCAACCTTCCCTGAGCCCCGCGCGCGCGAGCGCGTGGCAGGACCGATCCGTCACGGCACCTCGACGAGGACGCGCGCCGCCCCGCCCGACAGAGACGCGTAGCGCAGGCACGACGGCATTCTTCGATGAGAGCCGACTTCGCATCTCACGGCAAAGGCCGGTCGGCGAAGGTACCAGCACCGGCCTTGCGCAGGTGTCGCGAGGCCGGCCTTCAAACCTCGGGCACGCGGATCCAGCAAGCGAGGTCGCGAACTTGCGAGTTCGGTACGAGCCCGCATCGCCCCTCGGCGGCCCAGTTCCCTCGTCTCATCGACCGGCAAACTAGACGTCAGAGAGACGGCGACAGGCCCGGGAGAGCGCTTGCGTTCATCGCCGATTCCGACCAAGGTGCCCCGCCTTTGGAGGATTGAGTCACATGAAATCTGCAAGCATCGCCGCCGCGTTCGCGTTCGCGCTCCTCGCCATCGCCTGCACGACGACCACGACGACCTCGGAGCCGACGACCACCGAGAAGGACGCCGGAACCACCAAGGATGCCGGCAAGGACGCCGCCAAGGAGACGACCGACGACGACGACGACGACAGCACGCCGCCGGCCTGCAGCGACGAGACGACGTTCCAGGCGTGCGGCAACTGCTGCGCCGAGGAGACGCCGGCCGGCGCCGAAGTGTACGACAACGCGATCCTCGACTGCGTGTGCAAGGCCGACGTCTGCGCGACGGAGTGCGAGGCCACGGTCTGCGCGGCGACTCCGAAGGCCGCCGACGCCGCCTGCAGCAAGTGCTTCGACGACAAGGCGCAGACCGCTTGCCAGAAGGATCTCCAGACCGCGTGCGAGGCGAGCACCGACTGCATGAAGTTCGCGACCTGCCTCAACACCTGCCCCGACAACTGATCAGAGGGTAGAGCGCGCCGCTCGCGGCGTTCGTTGCCCCGGGTCGGGCTCGCGCGGTCGACGAGCGAGCCTGGTCCGGCGAGCGCTTGCGCGCTCTCACCTTTGCACGACGCGAGCGCGGCCCATCGATGGGCTGCGCTCGTGTTACCCCGCGCTCCGGCAGCGCGGGTCGAAGAGCTCCGGCCGGTACTCGAAGTGCATCGTGTCGTGGTGGAACCAGCGTCCCCCCCACACGAAGCCTTCTGCCTCGAACGCGTCGACGATCACGGACGGGATCCGGTTGCGCCAGACGCGCTTCGGCCCGTTTCGCCAGTAGTCGGCCTGCGACGTGTCGATGTCGATCGCGATGCCCCACGCGTGGGCGCTCGTGCGATCGGTTCCGGCGATCGTGCGGGTCGCGAAGGTCCCCCCGAGATCGCGGAAGTAGCGGTCCAGCGTCGGATCCGCCTGGAGCAGCGCGTCGATCCGCGCGGCCACCCGCTCGAGCGCGGGCGCGGCACGTCGATGGAAGCGCACCGTCTTGCGGGCCAGCTTGACCGGGACGAGCGCCGCCGACACCTCATGCGCGTTCGCGCCGTAGGTCGCGCGGAAGAGCGGCTCGAGACGCACGCGACCGGGATCGTGCTCCGGATCCGTCACCGGCACGATGGGGCCGGTCGGATAGCCGAGCGCGAAGATGTCCTCGACGTCCGGTGACGCAATCCGATCCGCGGCCGTCTTCGTGCGGCCGTCGTCGTGCGGGACGCGCGTTCCGTCCGGCAACTCGAGTGACCAGCCAGCGCCTCCGATCTCGATCGCCCGTCCGGCATAATGCTCGGCGAGGCAAGCGAAGGCGGCTGGCGGAGCGGCTCCCGCGCCGGTCGATGACGACGCACTGGCATCGCTGCTCGTTCCCCCGCGAGCGTCTACGGACGCTGATCCGTCTGCGCGCTCTCCGGGTGCGCCGGAGTCGTCCGCGAGCATCGCATCATCGGAGCGCGATGAGCCCACGCGCGGCGTGTCCGATCCCCGGCATGCGAGGAGGAGCGACGAGAGCAGCGCCAGGACGGAAGCGCTGCGCTTCGCTCGCGAGCTCACGCGAAGGACGCCTCGTCCCGCAGCCACTCGCCCATCTTCTCGCCGATCATGAGCGTGGGGACGTTGGTGTTCGACGACGGGATCGTCGGCATGAGGCTGGCGTCGGCGACGTAGAGCCCTCGGACGCCGCGGACGCGACCGCGACCGTCGGTCACGGCCATCGGATCATCGTCCGGGCCCATCGGGGTCGTACCGCACGGGTGGTAGCCCGAGCCCGTGATCTGCTCGAGCGGGGTCCTCAGCTCGCCGTCCGGACCGAAGGGCTTGCGCGATGGGTACACGGGACGCGCGAGGGCCGAGAGCGCCTTCGTCTGCGAGAGCCGACCGATCCAGCGGAGCGCCTCGCGTGCGCGCCTGCGATCCTCCTCGTGGACGAGGAAGGCCGTCTCGATCGTCGGCCTCGCATCGGCGCGCGCGGAGTCGTAGCGGAGGCGCCCGTGCCCGAGCGGCTTGCCGAGGCAGGTCGCGAGCGTCACGCCGGCGACCGGGAGATGCGGAAGCGGGATGAACGACCCGGGCTGGAGCTGCATGTCGTCGGGGCACGCGCTCCCTTCGGACGTGTAGCGACACACGGTCTGCACGAGGGGGTCGTCGATCGAGGCGAGTCCCTTCTCGACGGGAAGGAAGAAGACGGCGAGGCCAGGATGATCGAGCAGCCGCGCGCCGACGCCGGGCACGTCACGGACGAGGCTCACTCCGAGCCGCAGGACGTCGCGCTCCGGACCGATGCCGCTCCGGAGGAGGATCCCCGGCGTCGCGATCGCTCCGCCCGCGAGCACGACGCGATCGCATGCGAGCTCGCTCACGGCACCGAAGCGCTCGACCTCCACTCCCTGGACGCGGCCGTAGGTGCATTTCACGCGCCGCACGAGCGTGTTGGGGACGATCGCGAGGTTCTTCCGCGCACGGACACGCGCGTCGAGATACGCGCGCGCGGCGCTGACGCGATGCCCGTCGGGCGTCTTGTTCATCGCGTGCGGTCCGGCACCGGTCTTCGTCGGATCGTTCGAATCGTCGCACGCCGGGAAGCCGAGCTCGGCGCACGCCTCGAGGAACGCCGCCTGCCAGCGCACCAGCTCCGAGGGCGGATGGCGGCGGATCGGGATCGGCCCGTCGTCCCCGTGCCACTCGCTGCCCGGAAAATCGCGATCGCTCTCCAGCCGCTTGAACGCGGGCAGACAGCTCTCCCACGACCACTCGGGGAGCCCGAGCCCCGCCCACTCGTCGTAGTCGAAGGGCTGTCCGCGGAGCGCGATGCAGGTGTTGACCGCCGACGAGCCGCCGACGACGCGCCCGCGCGGGAACGCCATGTCGAGGAAGCTGAAGAGACGATGCTCCGTCGCGCGATACGAGAGCCCCCAGTCGTGGCTCCGCATCGCGTTCTGCTTGCCGTTGGCGAGATCGCTCGGGAGCGTCTCGATCCGCTCGGCGGCATCGGGATAGTCGGGCCCCGCCTCGACGAGGACGACCTCATGCCTTCCGTCCTCGGACAGCCTCGCTGCGACGATCGCCCCCGCCGATCCCGCGCCGACGACGATCGTGCGCATCGTATTCTCCTCGCTCGAGCGTCCCGACTACTTCGTCTGGATCTTGAGCCCGCGCGCGCGGAGCGGCTCGAGCTGGTCGAGGTTGGTGAGCGCGGTGCCGGCGACGTTGAGCGTCTTCAGCTTCTTCAGATCCTTGAGCGGGCTCACGTCCTGGACGAGCGTGTTCTTGATCGAGAGCACCTCGAGCTTCGTGAGCTTCGCGAGCGGCGCGAGATCGGAGACCTGCGTGTCGTCGAGCGCCAGCTCGGTGAGGTTCACCAGGTTCGAGAGGGCGGAGATGTCACGCACGTGCGTGCGGCCGAGATCGAGCTGGTCGAGCATGACGAGCTTCTCGAGCGGCTTCAGATCCTCCACCTCGCTGATCGACGCGCGGAGCGCCTCGAGCTTGGTGAGGTTCGCGATCGGCGACAGATCCCGGTAGGAGCCCTTCGGCAGGTAGAGGAACTTGAGCCCGACGAACTTCGGGAAGAGGCAGGGATCGAGCTCGTCGAGCGACGCCTTCTTCGTGACGTTGAGCGAGGTGACGGCCGCGAGATCCTTCGCCGTGAGCGCCGCCGGGCTCGTCTCCTTCGGCTTCTTGAGCTTGAGCCGGATCTCGGCCTCGAGATCGGGGTCGTCGAGGGCAACGTCCGAGCCGGTCCCGCAGTCCTTCGGCGGCTTCGCGGCGACAGGGGCGGAAGACGCCGCTGGGGCGATCGTCGGCACCGCGCTCGCCGCTACGGCAGCCGACGCGCTCGCACCCGTCTTCGCGACGAGCTCCGCCTTCTTCTTGTCCTGGTCATCGCAGGCGAGAAGAAGCGGAAGTAGAAGGACCAGAGCTCCGGCGGCACGCTTCATGGGGCGAAGGATAATCGCCCTCGGGCGCCGATGCCTACCCCCTCGGCGGGCTGCGCGATCCCCCTGGAAAAACGAGCCGTCGTCGCTTCTTTTGCCTCTCCAGCGCCTGGCCAGCGCCTGGAGCGAGCGACGGTTACCACTCGTGCATCGTCATGAAAGCCATCGCTGCCATCATGAGCGCGAGGATGAGGAGGGCGAACAGCGCTCCGTACCGGGCGCCGGCCGGGACGACATAGCTCTGCGCTTCCCCTTCCCCGGGATATCCCTGCCAGTGCTCGTCGGCCGTGGTGACGGGGCCTTCCGGGCGAGGGGCTTCGCGGTCCTGCACGTGCTCGGTCATGGCTGCACTCTCGTCGATGCCGAGCTGCATCGTGCGTGCCCATCGCAAGCGGAGCCCTTCCCCTGCACGCCGTGTGCAACTATATGAGGGCGTCATGGCGCGACCGCAACGCACCTGCCGATGCGGCCATACGAAGAGCCACGAGCTCGTGGCCGAGGAGCCGGAGTACACCCTCTGGGGCTGGATCCTCCTCAGCATGTTCGGGATCACACCGAAGCCCGACCATGTCGTTTATCGTTGCCAGATGTGCCGCCAGTCGCTCGGGTCCACCCGTGACCCGAAGATCCTCGCTCGCAAGAGCGGTCAGAAGCGGGGCGCTCCAAAGGTGACGAAGACGCCTCGCGAGGAGAGCGAGAGCGGCGGCGGCACCGAGACTGCGCCCCAGTCCGAGGAGAGCTCGCACACGTGAGTCACGATCCGGCAACAGCTCGGCGCGTTCAGGAAGTGAACCGCCGCAAGACCTTTGCAATCATCGCCCATCCCGACGCGGGCAAGACCACGCTGACGGAGAAGCTCCTCCTCTACGGCGGAGTGATCCAGCTCGCCGGAGCGGTGAAGGCCAAGCGCGGCCGTGCGGCCGCGGTGAGCGACTGGATGGAGATGGAGCGCGAGCGCGGCATCTCCATCTCGACCAGCGTCATGCAGTTCCCCTACCGCGGGCTGCAGATGAACCTGCTCGATACGCCGGGCCACGCCGACTTCAGCGAGGACACCTACCGAACGCTCCACGCCGTCGATGGCGCCGTGATGCTCCTCGACTGCGCGAAGGGCGTCGAGGCTCAGACGAAGAAGCTGTTTCGCGTCTGCAAGCAGCGGAGCATCCCCATCTTCACGTTCGTGAACAAGATGGACCGTCCCGGCCGCGACGCGTTCGAGCTGATCGGCGAGGTCGAGAGCGTCCTCGGCATCGGCGTGTTCCCGATCACCTGGCCGATCTTCCGCGGCGGTACGTTCCGCGGCGTCTACCATCGCATCGAGCACCGCGTGTACCTGTTCGACGCGCACGACGCTTCGTCGAGCGCGACGTCCGGCGCGGAGAAGCCGCCGGTGAAGACGACCGGGCTCGACGACCCGATGCTCGAGGAGGAGCTCGGCGCCGAAGGCTACAAGCAACTCCGCGACGAGGCGGAGCTGCTCGAGGCCGCCGGCGACGCGTTCGACAAGGAGCGCTTCGAGCGCGGCGAAGTCTCGCCGATGTTCTTCGGCAGCGCGATCAACAACTTCGGTCTCGAGGCGTTCCTCGAGACGTTCTGCAACCTCATGCCCGCCCCGCCGCCGCGCGTGACGACGAACGGCGAGCTCGAGGCGACCGATCCGCATTTCTCCGGCTTCGTCTTCAAGATCCAGTCGAACATGGACCGCGCGCATCGCGATCGCGTCGCGTTCGTGCGCGTCTGCTCGGGGCGCTTCGAGCGCGGGATGAAGGTCCGGCACGTCCGCACGAAGCGCGAGATCCGGCTCGCCAACCCGACTCAGTTCGTCGCCCAGGACCGCAACGTCGTCGACGAGGCGTTCGCGGGGGACGTCCTCGGCGTCTACGACCCGGGCGTCTTCGAGATCGGCGACACGCTGACCGACGGGCCCGAGTTCACCTTCGAGGAGATCCCGAGCTTCGCGCCCGAGCACTTCTCCCGCATGGTGATGGCCGATCCGCTCCGGAGGAAGCAGCTCCAGAAGGGCATCGAGCAGCTCGCGCAGGAAGGCACCATCCAGCTCTATCGGCCGCCGGACGCGCGGACGGGCGACATCGTGCTCGGCGCGGTCGGCCAGCTCCAGCTCGAGGTCGTGAAACACCGCCTCAAGACGGAATACGAGGTCGACGTCCGCTACGAGGGCATCAACGTGATGCACGCGCGGTGGATCTCGCGGAAGGACGGCGGCGAGGTCGATCTCCAGGCGCTCACGCGTGCGCGCCCGGGACTGGTCGTCGTCGACGTGCGCGGACGCCCGGTCATTCTCTTCTCGGGCGACTGGCAGCTCAACGCGGCGATCCAGGACCTGCCCGACCTCGCCTTCGCCGAGACCGCGCGCGGCGTCGTGATGCGCAAGGATTGAGCTCGAGCCGAGGCGCGACTCGGCTCGACCGATCTCGAGAGGAAGAGGCCGTGATCGATCGCACTCCACTGCGAGCGATCACGGCCAGCGGCCTGTCGGAAACGACGCGCTGTTGATCGGAGTGCCGTCCGGCTCGAAGGTGCAGAGGAAGAACGTCTCCGAGCTCCACGTGTTGAGGGGGCCCTGTCCGCAGTCGACCGCACCGTCGGTCATGGCGACGAGCTTCACGCTGTCGTCGGAGAAGCTCACCCTCGGGTTGCTCTCGTCACCTTTGCTCCCGACGGCACGCGCCCACGCGACCGTGCCCTCGGGTCGGATGCGCGCGAGCAGGACATCGGCACCGCCCCGGCTCTGGAGCATGGTCGTGCCGATACGAAACCTGCCGGAGAAGATGCGGGCGACGTAGCGCGAGCCATCGGGGCCCGTCGCGCTCGAAGCGCCGTCCGAGCTCCACGACGCATCATCGAACGTCGCGCTCGCGAGGACGACATCATCGCGGTGTGGCTCGTAGCTCGACGGCTCGCCTTGCTCGCGCTCCACGGAGGCCGCGCGGTCGGTGCCCCTCGCATCGTCGGAGCCGCCATCGACGGTCTCGCCGAGCACGGCCTCGTCGAGCGCGAGCTCGTCGAGCCCGGCCGCCCCGCAGCCAACCATCGCCGTCACGGTGACGACGAGGACGAAGACGGTGAGCGCTCGCGCCATGATCGCCGGGGTGCCCTTCGCAGCGTGGAGCTGCAACGTGCGCGCCGTCGAGGAGCGAAGGTCCACCTCTGCGGGCTCCGCTCGGGCCCAGGACCTCGTCTCGCCGACGAGAGAGCCCGACCGCAGCGGCGCGCACTCGCGAACGGCGATCCGCGCGCGAAGGCCTGGTCAGCGGACGCTGCCGTTGGCTAACCTCACGCGAGGCTTCGAGCCATCAACCGATGCAGCATCCCAGCGTCAACGACCCTGCACGCCACGCCGAGATCGGGCTCTGCGTTCTGCTCGCCGTCGCCGACGGAGACATCTCGGAAGGCGAGATCGGAGCTCTGAGCTCGCGGCTCGGTTCGCTCGTGGGCGACGAGGTCCCGGCGATCGCCCTCGGAGCCATCGTCGAGTCCGAGATCTCCAAGATGAGCGCCCTCGGGCCCGACCGCTACGTCCGTACCCTCGTGGACCGCCTGCCTCGAGCTCGACGGCAGGCTGCGCTCCGAGGCGCCCTCGTCGTCGCGTTCGCCGATGGCCTCGCCCCCGAGGAAGAGCGCATGTTCCGCGACGTCGCGATCGAGCTCGGGATCGAAGGGCCGACGGCCGACACGATGCTCGACGAGGTGCGCGGCGGAGTCCCCGGTCCGCCGTCCGTGTAGAGCGCCGAGAAGGCCGCGCTGCCACGGCAGTGGCATCACGATCCCACGGTGCGTCGCGTCCTGCCGCGGCGAGGTCGTCGTCGCGCGCATCCTTCGGCGCGCGCTGCTCGACGCCCACGGGTGTCCGTGCTCCCATCGCGACGTATGGCTGAGCCCTCGTTCGCGGCCTCCTCGCTGGTCACCGTCGACGATTACGAGTCGGCGGCACGCGAGCGACTCACCCCCACGGCGTACGACTACTATCGGTCGGGCGCCGACGAGGAGCACACCCTCCGCCGCAACCGCGAGGCGTTCTCTCGGTACGAGATCTGGTACCGGACGCTCGTCGACGTGGCGACGCCGCGTCTGGCGACCACGGTCCTCGGCGACGACGTCGCGTTCCCCATCCTCGTCGCGCCGACCGCCTACCACCGGCTCGCCTGCGCCGAAGGCGAACGCGCGACCGCCCGTGGTGCCGCAGCGGTGGGCACGATCTACTGCGCCTCGACGCTCGCGACGACGACGCTCGAGGACGTGGCCGTGGCCGCGCCGAGCGCGCCTCGCTGGTTCCAGCTCTACGTCCACAAGGACCGCGCGTTCACTGCCCGGCTCGTTGCGCGAGCGAAGGCAGCGGGCTATCGCGCGATCGTCGTGACCGCCGACGCGCCCGTCCTCGGCCGGCGCTTGGCCGACGTGCGCAACGAGTTCTGCCTTCCCGACGGGATGCTCATGGCAAACCTCGTCGAGGCGCTGCCGCCCGACCTCCGAGACGGCGCAGGCTCGGAGCTCGCGCGCTTCTTCGCGGCGCGCCACGATCCGTCGTTCGTCTGGAGCGACCTCGAAGAGATCGTTCGGCAGGCGGCGCCGCTGCCCGTCGTCGTGAAGGGGATCGTGCGCCCCGACGACGCTCGCAAGGCGCTCGATCACGGCGCGCGCGCCGTCTGGGTCTCGAACCACGGCGGCCGGCAGCTCGACCTCGCTCCGGCGACGATCGACGTGCTCGGCGACGTCGCGCGCGCGGTCGGCGATCGATGCGAGGTCTACGTGGACGGCGGCATCCGGAGCGGCACTCACGCGCTCGTCGCGCTCGGCCTCGGCGCCCGAGCCGTCTTCGTCGGGCGCCCCGTCCTCTGGGGCCTCGCTGCGGCGGGCGCCGAGGGCGTCGCCGGCGTGCTCGAGCTGATGCGCGACGAGCTCATCCGCGCGATGCAGCTCGCGGGATGCCCCGATCCGGAGGCTACACGCGACGACCTCATTCGTAGGCGCTGAGACGGCCGCGATCGTTCCGTTGCGGGAACGATGCGTTGCGCACTCTCCACGAAACAGATGCACGCAATCGTGGCATCTCTAGTTCCGCAAAAGGAGAACGACAGGACATGGATACTGCCCAGACGACGGCTGCGCCGCAGCCCACAGCAACCGCCGCGACGAAGTGGTCGATCGATCCGGCCCACACGAGCGTGACGTTCGGTGTCCGGCACATGATGGTGTCGACCGTGCGTGGCGAGTTCCAGAAGGTCACCGGCACGGTGACGTGGGACCCCGCGCAGCCGGAGGCGACGACGATCGAGGCGTCCCTCGACGTGGCCTCGATCAACACGCGCGAAGCGCAGCGCGACGCGCACCTGAAGAGCGCCGACTTCCTCGACGTCGAGAAGTACCCGACGATCGAGTTCCGCTCGCGCGGCGTCGGACGCAGCATGGCCGGCGGAGTCGAGATCGTCGGTGAGCTCACGATCCACGGCACGACGCGCGTCATCACCCTCCAGGTCGAGGGGCCGACGGCGGAGTACAAGAACCCGTGGGGTCAGACCGTCATGGGAGCCTCCGCGAAGACCACCATCAAGCGCTCGGACTTCGGCATGACGTGGAACACCGTCCTCGAGGCGGGCGGGCTCCTCGTCGGCGACGACATCTCCATCCAGCTCGACGTCGAGCTCCGGAGGGAGCAATGAGCGCCCTCATGCGGCTCGGCCGCCTCTCCGTCGCCGGCCTCGCGCTCATCGCGCTCGCCGCGTGTGACGACCCCGCGAAGGGCAAGACCAAGGCCGTGACGACGGAGGCGACCGCCACTGCGACCGCCGAAGCGAAGCAGGCCGCGACCGCCGCTACGGTCGAGTACTCCTTCGATCAGTCGAACTCGAAGGTCGAGTGGGTCGGCTCGAAGGTCACCGCCAAGCACGAGGGCTCGTTCAAGACCTTCAGCGGCTCGGTCTCGCTGGTCGATCAGGCACCCGAGAAGAGCTCCGTCACCGTCGACATCGTGACCGACTCGATCGACTCCCCGGACGGCGAGAAGCTGGTCGGGCACCTCAAGTCGGCTGACTTCTTCGACGTGACGAAGTTCCCGAAGGCCACCTTCGCGTCGACCGAGGTGAAGAAGGGCGGCGAGAAGGGCGCATCGCACACCATCACCGGAAACCTGACGCTCCACGGCGTGACGAAGAGCATCTCGTTCCCGGCGACGGTCAAGACGAGCGGCACCGGAGTGGAGGTGGACGCCGAGTTCGCGATCAACCGCAAGGACTTCGGCATCGTCTACGCCGGGAAAGCGGATGACCTCATTCGCGACGACGTCGTGATCAAGCTCACGATCCGCTCGCAGAAGAAGGGCTGACACCGACCGCGCTTGCTGGTTGCGTGCGGCGCAGGCATCCTCCGCGGTCATGAACGATCCGCGGAGGTTTGCTCCCGCCACCGCACGCAACCGCGAGCCGATCCTCGAGGTGCTCCGACGCTTTGTCCCTGCCGAAGCGAGCGTCCTCGAAATCGCGAGCGGCACCGGCGAGCACGCCGTCTTCCTCGCGCCACGGCTCGAGGTCGCGAGCTGGCAGCCGAGCGATCCCGACTCCGACTCGCGACGGAGCATCGACGCCTGGCGCGCCGAGACGAAGGCCGAGCGCATCCTGCCGGCGATCGCGCTCGATGTCTCCGGACCGTGGCCTCCGCTCGCGATCGCGCCCGACGTCATCGTCTGCGCGAACATGATCCACATCTCGCCGTGGCGCGCCTGCCTCGGGCTCCTCGACGGAGCGGCCGCAGTCCTCGGGCCCGGAGCGCTCCTCTACCTCTACGGCCCCTACAAGCGTGACGGCCGCCACACCGCGCCGAGCAACGAGGCCTTCGATGCGAGCCTGCGATCGCGCGACCCAGAGTGGGGCGTCCGCGATCTCGAAGAGGTGACGCGCGCGGCCGAAGAGCGCGGGCTCGTGCTCGCAGAGGTCGTCGAGATGCCCGCGAACAACCTCTCGGTGATCCTGAGGCGAGCGCCGCTGCCGACCACCTGACCGACGGAGCGGGCCGGGCACACGGGTCGCTGTCCGAATCGTGTCGTGCTGCGACTCGCCACGCACGGTCCTCGCGCTTCCGGCTCGCGCGACGCAGCTTCGACTTGGGCGCGAGCCGAGCTGCCTGGTCGAGAGCACCTGCTATGCTGTCGCCATGCTACTCACCGTCGCCGCCGTCCTCGGTGCCGTGCTCGCCTTCTTCCTCTACAAGCGCTCACGGAAGGCGTCGCCCGAGGTCGCGCGAGACACCACGCCCGAGCTCGATCGGTTCGTGCACGAATCGCTCGAGCACGAGCTCGCCGAGAGCATCCTCGGCATCCGCGGCTCGACCCCGGAGGAGCGAAGGAAGCTGACGCGCACGCTCGGCGACGAGCCCGACGCCGACGTCGTCGGGAAGATCGAGGAGCTCGTACGCGCGGTGGAGCTCGAGTTCGTCCGCTACGCGCAGGACAACGACGTCGAGACGACCGTCCGTGTCCGCTACGAGGATGGGAAGACCGGTACGTCGACGAAGCGCCTCGCGCTCGCCGAAGTGCCCGAGGCAGTCCGCGAGGACTTCGAGAAGAAGGGCTCGACGCGGGTGTTCCGAACGTGGACGTTCCCCTGGCAGCGCGTTCACGCACTCTGAGCGGCTCCCGACTCTCGCTGGTCGTGCTCCTCCTCGCGACCCTGACGGCAGGTGCCTGCCGGCGGGGCAAGGCCCCCGTGCGCGTCCACACGCTCGAGGGCGAGAGCGAGGTGCTTCCGCGACTCTCACGGGATGATGCGAGCAGTGCCACGGCGACGAGGACGAGCGCGCGGACGATCGACGTCGGCGGCAAGAAGCGTCTCTACGAGCTCGTCGAGCCGATCGAGATCGATCCCGCGAGACGGTATCCGCTCGTCCTCGTGTTCCACGGTGACGGCGGCGGCGCGACGAGCTTCCACCGAGCCTGGCCCTTCGAGCATGCGACGGGCAAGGACGCGTTCCTCGCGTACCTCGACGGCATCGGCGCCACGTGGGACCTCGAGACGACGAAGAACAACCCCGAGGTCGCGTTCTCCGAAGCGGTAGTCGCCGAGATCGAGAAGAGCCATCCCATCGATCGATCCCGCCTCTTCGCGACCGGCTACTCGAGCGGAGGCTTCCTCGCGAACGTCCTCGCCTGCCATCGCCCGGGGATGCTCCGGGCGATCGCGTCGAACGCCGGCGGGGCACCGTACAACCAGCTCGAGAAGTGGGGGAACGGTTACCCGAAGTGCCCGGGCCAAGAGCCCGTCGCGATGCTCGCGCTCCACGGCGAGCGCGATTTCGGTGTGACGCTCGACAGCGGACGCTTCTCGGCCGAGTACTGGGCCTACGTCAACGGCTGCAAGACGGACGAGATGGAGACGACCGGATACGCCGAGTGCCGCACCTATCGCGGTTGCCCTGCGGGAAAGGCCGTCGGCTTTTGCTCCGTTCCTCCGCTCGGGCACTGGGTCTGGAGCGAAGCTGCCGAAGCCTCATGGACGTTCTTCGAGCGCCAGTGAGGCCACCTTGAGGCTCGCGCCTGGATCCCGTCGTCCGGGATGGATCCGGCCACGCTCAGCGCCGCGGTGGGCGCGGCTGGGACGACCGCGCCCGCACTCCTCGCGCTACCCGCGCCCTGCTTTGCTTCGGTCGCGAGTGAGGCTCGCCGCCTCGCAGCGGCTCGAGATCTTCGCAAGCTCCTGGATCAGGTAGTCGCGGAAGGCGACGACACGCTGCGGGACATAACGCGCCGACGGATAGACGACATGGAGCGCTGATCCCGCCAGGCGCCAATCCGGCAGCATCCTCACGAGCTTGCCCGCCTCCTCTTCGCGCGGCACGACGAACGTCGGCAACAGCGCGATGCCTCCTCCTGCCAGCACGGCCTTCTTGATGAACGAGATGTCGTCGGCGGAAATCGCGCCGCGGGGCTCGATGGTCCGCTCGACCCCCGACGTCGACGACAACGCCCACGCCATCGTCCCCGTGTCCGTGCGAAGCACGATGCAGTCGTGGTCCTGGAGCTCCTCGAGTGTCTTCGGTGCTCCGCGACGCGCCACGTAGCGGGACGACGCGTAGAGCCCGAGCTCGAGGGCGCCCGTGCGACGCGCGATGAGACTCTCGTCTCGCACCGGTCCTGCGCGGACGGCCAGATCGAAGCCCTCGGCGACGAGATCGACGATGCGGCTCGACAGCCGGACCTCCACGTTGACGGTCGGATGCCGTCGGACGAACCGCGCGACGATCGACGCGACGGCCCAGACGCCGAGGTCGAGCGGAGCCGTCAAGCGGATGGATCCACGGAGCTCGCGCTGGAGGTCGGAGGCGGCGCTCGTCGCTTCGTCGATGTCGGCGAGCGCACGCGACACGCGATCGTGGAACGTCGCTCCGGCGTCGGTGAGATGGAGCTTGCGCGTCGTCCGGTGAAGGAGGCGCACGCCGAGGTCCTGTTCGAGCTGCGCGATGCTCCGACTGACGGAGGACTTCGGAAGACCGAGCGTCCGCGCCGCGGCGGTGAAGCTACCGTCTTGGACGACACGAACGAAAGCCGAGACATGGTTCAGGTCCATGATTGTCGCCATCCTACGAACGATCCGTTGTCGGACGATGCGCTAATTCGATGGGAGGCCAAGGCTCACCTTGGCGGGTGGTCGGGATGCTCTCGAGATTCAACCTCGAGCGTGCCGAGTCCATCGTTCGCGGCAACGTCGTTCGCGGCAACGTCGGAGCGAGACGCAGCACGACCGCTTCCTCTTCGGTATTCGTTTCCGTTCGTTTCCGTTTTCGCCCCGGGCCCGCGATTCCTCGGGCTCGGGCACCAGGATCGACCTTCATGAGCACCGATACCATCCGCGTCCTCGGCATCTCGGGGAGCCTCCGCAAAGGTTCGTTCAACACCTCGCTCCTCCGCGAAGCCGTCGCCATCGCAGAAGCCGAGAAGCTGCCGATCCGATTCGACATCGCCGACATCCGCGAGATCCCGCCGTACGACGAGGACCTGCACGTCGCGGGTGTGCCCGAGCCCGTACGAAAGTTCCGGGAGGCGATCGCGGCGGCCAACGCCATCCTCTTCGTCACGCCCGAGTACAACTACTCCGTGCCGGGCGTCCTCAAGAACGCAATCGACTGGGCCTCCCGTCCCCCTTCGCAACCGTTCGCCGACAAGCCGTTCGCCGTCATGGGCGCGAGCGGCGGCATGAGCGGAACGATGCGCGCGCAGTACCACCTCCGGCAGATCGCCGTGTTCCTCGACATGCACGCGCTCAACAAGCCGGAGGTGTTCGTCCGCAACGCGAGGGAAGCCTTCGACCCGAACGGCATGCTGAAGGACGAGACCACGCGCCAGCTGATCGCCCAGCAGCTGACCGGGCTCGTCGCCTGGACCCGACGGCTTGCGAGGAAATGACGACGGCCTACCGGCGCGCAACGACGTCGCGCACCGGCGACGCGTGGCTGCGGTCGTGGCTCAGGTGTAGCTGAGGATCGTGGCCGCGATCGCGGCCACCACGCTTGCCAGGAGGATCGCGACGAGGACATTGCCCGCAGAACGACGGCCGCGACCGAAGTCGGGCATGTCGATCGGGCCCACGTTCTCGAGTGCAACCTCGATCGACGGACGACGCGGAGGAGCCTCCGACTCGATCACGAACCCGTAGCTCGTCGGGATGATCGATGCCTTCGGAGGCACCGAGCGCGGCCCGGCCGGCGTCGACTCCAGCGGAAGGACCTTCGTCGGCGCCTGCATTGGCGAAGGCGCAGCGGCGGTTGCGACGGCAGCCGCCGCAGCATGCGGCTCAACCTGCTTCAGGCGCTCGAGGCGAGCCTCGAGCTCACGCTGCTTCTCGAGCAGCGGGAGCAATGACGCGTCGAACGCTGCGCAGAGCACGCCGAAGAGCTGCTCCTGCATCTCCTTCGACATGCCCTCGATCCGAGCCGCGATCTCCGCGGGCGGAGGTGCGGCGGACTCCGTCGTCACCGGTACGTCGAGCTCGGGCTCCAGGTCGGGAGCCGAGCGAGCGCGACGAGGAGCGGAAGCAAGGTCCGCGGACGAGCCCGCACGCGGCGGCGCGGGGGCGGCCGGCGCCTTCGACGCAAGCGGCCCGGGCGCAGGTGAGGCAGCGGCCGCGGGCGCGGCCGCCGCCTTCGACGCAAGCGGCTCGGGCGCAGGCGGAGGTGAGGCAGCGGCCGCGGGGGCCGGCGCCTTCGACGCGAGCGGCTCGGGCGGAGAAACGGGTGCAGCCGCGGGCGCAGGCGGAGGTGAGGGCGGCGCTTTGGGTACGACGGGGGCCCCTGCCCGCGCCTCGTCGGCCGCAGGGATCACGGCGCTGCTCGGCAGCTGCGCTGCGTCGTCCCAGCCGCTGTCGGGCGGCTCCGAGGCCTTCGCGACGAGCGGGGGCGGCGGCGTCGATTTCGCGACCTGCGGAGCCGGGGCAGTCTGCGCGATCTGCGGTGCCGTCGGCTTCGCGACCCGCGGAGCCATCGGTACCTGCGCGACCTGCGGCGGCGTCGGTGCGCGGCTGTTCTGGACGAGCGGCGAACGCGGGGCCTGCGTGCCGGTACCGACGGCAGGACGATTCACCGGGACCGCAGGCGGCCGTGGTGCCGTTGCGGCGGGACGAGGGGCGGCGCCTGGTGCAGCAGGCCGCGCATCACGTGAGTCGCTCACGCCAACAGGGTCACCGATCCGAGCGCGAAGCGCCACCATCACGATCGAGGAGCGCGCAGGAACGGGTCGAGATCGCCAACCCTGCGATCGTGCGGCGCGGATCGCCTGCCCGCTGGCCGTGAGTTGGCCGTCAGCCGAGCGTCGGCCGTCGTCGGCGGCTCGCGCCGGGCGAGCGGTTGAAGCTCTTGCGCGATTTCCCTGCGGCAGAGCGAGACAAGGCCCGGTCCGTGCTTACTGTCAATAAGCCTCCTCGCGCCTCCTGCCCGCGCGAGCTCGAGGCGGATGGCACATGGAAGGCGTTTCTCAGTCCAAGACCCAGTCATCTCGTAGCACGCCGAGCCGAAACGCGCGTGGCGCGCGCGCTCGCGCTCGTGTCGCACGCGAAACGCCGAAACGCCCCGCCGCGAGAGCGGCACGGCGGGTGGGCACGGCGCGGGAGGGCGTCGGGATCGACGATCTCTATCTCGCAGAGATGGCCGAGAGCTCGGTGCTCACTGCGGCGCAAGAGCTCGAGATCGGCGAGCGCATCGCTTCCGCCGAGCGCACGATCCTCGATGCGCTGTTCACCTGTCCCGCCGGGACGGGAGCCCTCGGAAGGCTGGCGGATGACCTCGAGGCGGGTCGCGCCAGCGCACGGGACCTCATCCTCAACCCGGACCAGGCCGATCTCGACATCAAGGCGACGACCGAGCTCCTCCGTAGCGCGCTCGGCTCCGCCCGCTCGGACGACGACGCCGCGCGCAGGACGGGCGCGTCGGAGATCGCCAAGGTGCGCCTCGACGACGACGTGCTCGCCGCCCTGATCGCGAGCGTGCGGGAGGCGCCGTCTAACGGAGAGGGTGCGGAGATCGACTCTCACGACCTCGATGCACTCGCGACGATCGACCGAGCCGAGGTGGAGATCGAAAGAGCCAAGGGTAGGCTCGTGACGGGCAACCTTCGCCTCGTCGTGCTCTTCGCACGGAAGTACCTCGGGCGTGGGGTCGCGCTGCTGGACCTCGTGCAGGAAGGCAACCTCGGGCTCCTCCGCGCGGCCGACAAGTTCGATCACCGGCGCGGCTTCCGCTTCAGCACGTACGCGGCGTGGTGGATCAAGCAATCGCTCCAGCGCGCCTTGCTCGATCGGACGGTGCGCCTACCCGTGCACGTCGCCGACGACCGGCGGCGCATCGCCAAGCTGCGCGCTGCGTTCGTCGCGCAGCACGAGCGCGAGCCCACGGTCGAGGAGATCTCGGCGCTCGCGAGCCTTGCACCGGAACGTGTCGAGAACATCCTCACGCTTCCCCCGCAGCCGTCGAGCCTCGACATTCCCGTAGGCGAAGACGGTGACGCGCGCCTCGTGGATCTCGTCCCGTCGAACGCTCCACCTCCCGATCAGACCGCGGCGCTCCACGCGCTGGGCGACCACATGGGCGAGCTCCTCGCACGGCTCGACGACCGCGAGCGGCAGATCCTCCGCCTACGCTTCGGGCTCGATCACGCGCGTGAGCACACGCTCGAGGAGGTGGGGAAGCTGCTCCACCTCACGCGCGAGCGGATCCGACAGATCGAGCAGTCCGCCCTCGCAAAGCTCCGCACCATGGCGAGCGCGAAGGAGCTGGGCAGCTACCTCGAAGAGTAGAGGTCGCCCAGCGGACGAGGACCGCGAGCGGGAGGTCTCCACTCCGCGCCGGCTGGATCACGCGCGCGAGCTGTCAGCCGGCGTTCTCGTGAGCGTTGGCAGCGACATCGACGTGTCGAGCTCGAGGAGTGACGGTCCTCAGCAGCACGCGACGCTCGAAGCGTCGGCTGCGGCGGCGCCCGAGCCCCGCGTCTCGCGCGAACGCGGGGCCCGCGCGAGACGCCGATCAGGCAGCCGGCGAGCGCGTGAGCGATCTCACCACGTCAAACTCGAGCTCCAGGCGAGGCGGTCCGTCGGCGGGGCGACGCTCGAAGTCGACGCCTCGGCCCCGCGCGCAAGGCGGCGCCCCGCGGACCGCGCGAACGCGGCCGGGTGCGAGAGAAGCGCCAGCCTCACCCTTTGAACGTCGACGAGCCGAAGTCACCGAAGGGCTCGTCGCGTTCGCGCACCGCTTCCTTGAATCCCGCTTCCGCAGCACGACGCTGGAACGCGTAACCCTCCTTGGTGTGGCGCGCGATGCCGTCGAACACGGTGCCGAGGATCTGCGTGGAGTGGAGCCCCATCGTCGCGACCGTTTGATTGACGAGGAGCTTCATCATGACGAGCTGGTTGATCGGCATGCGCCCGATGCGCGCGAGAAGCGTCTCGAAGCGCCATCGAGCTCCGCGCGCGGGGCGTGCTCGGTCGCGAGGCCCCACTCCACGGCTTCCTTGCCGGAGAGGCAATCGCCCGTGAAGAGGAGGCGCTTCGCCTTCTCGATGCCGATGCGATAGGCCCAGACGGCCGTCGTGGGCACTCCCCACACGCGAGCGGGCGGATACCCGATCTTGGCATCGTCCTCGATGACGAGCAGGTCCGAGCAGAGCGCCATGTCCGTTCCGCCGGCAACACAGAACCCGTGCACCTTACACACGACAGGCTTGTCCCGAATGAAACAAGGACATGAACCCGCGGACGTTGCGGCTCATCATCTGCCAGTCGACCATCGGATCCCACGTCGAGCTCGGGTCGTGGTTCTCGAAGATGACCTTCGGGTCGGTTGGAGAGCCGCCCCCAGGTGCCGCACCCTGCGCCTGCGCCTGCGCCTGCGCCTGCGCCTGCTCCTGCGCCTGCGCGCTTCCGTGCGCGGCATCGGGCGCCATTCGCAGCTCCGCGGATGCGACGAGATCGTAGCCGCCGCAGAAGCCCTTCCCGTTTCCGGAAAGAGCAACGACGTGGACGTCGGGGTCGAGGTTCGCGCGCTCCACACACGCCGCGATCTCCCGCGGCATCTCGAGCGTGATTCCATTGCCGCGCTCGGGTCGGTTCAGGGTGATGCGTGCAATGCGTCCCGTGCGCTCGTACGTCATCGTCGACAGGCGATCCATGGGTACGCATGGTAGCCTCTTGATGCCGGTTGTTCGCTCGGAGCATTTCCGCGTCGAGCGCCGAGCTCTCCGCCTGCTGCTCTTCGTGTCGTCCGTACCGTCGTCGTCCGTACCGTCCGTGCCCGTCGTGTCCGTACCGTCCGTACCGTCCCGCGCCATAGTCTGGCGCGTGCCTTGCGACTTCCGACGCCATGCCGAACGAGGCCCTCTTGCCTGTCGCCGCACCGAGCGATGACCCGCCTCGGGCGAGGGCGCTCCGGGAGTACCTCGTCGACCGCATCGTCGCGCTCGGAGTGCGCGATGCACGGGTACTCCGCGTCATGCGAGAGATCCCGCGGCATCACTTTGCACCAGAGTACGATCTCGGGGAGGCGTATGGGGATTATCCGCTCTCGATTGGCTACGAGGCGACGATCTCGCAACCTTCGCTGGTGGGCATCATGAGCGAGGCGCTCGAGCTCTCGGGCCACGAGCGGGTGCTCGAGATCGGAACGGGCTCGGGCTATCAGACCGCACTGCTGTGTCACCTCGCCAGCCACGTGGACTCCGTCGAGCTCGTCCCCGAGCTCGCTCAGCGGGCGGCATCGACACTGAGCGCGCTCGGGTGCACGAACGTCGACATCCACACGAGCGACGGCTGGGCCGGCTGGCCGCAAGGGGCCCCCTACGATCGCGTCGTCGTCACGGCAGCGCCCGAGGTGCTCCCGCCAGCCCTCCTCGACCAGCTAGCCGATCGAGGCCGCCTCGTCGTCCCAGTCGGCTCCCAGGACAGAGACCAGCGACTCGAGCGCTGGAGAAAAGCCGGCGACGCACTCTACAAGCAAGACCTCGGCGCGGTCCGCTTCGTCCCAATGGTGCATCCCCCGCCAACCACCACGTCCTGACCCGCAACGTCGTCGTGCAGAGGCACCGACGCACCGTAGGCACCGACGCGACGTCGGACCGATTCGTTGCCGCGTCGTGCAGAGGCACCGACGCAACGTCACGGACGCAACGTCGGACCGATTCACGGACGCAACGGCGTCGTGCGGTCGACGCAACGGTCAGAGGCACCGACGCAACGTCACGGACGCAACGTCGGACCGATTCACGGACGCAACGGCGTCGTGCGGTCGACGCAACGGTCGACGCAACAACGGTCGACGCAACGTCGGACCGATTCGTTGCCGCATCGTGCAGAGGCACGGACGCAACGTCACGGACGCAACGGACCGATTCGTCGCCGCGGACGCCCCGGGACGCCCCGGGACGCCCCGGACGCAACGTCGGGCCGATTCGTGACCGACCGATTCGTTGCCGCAACGTCGGACCGATTCGTTGCCGCAACGTCGGACCGATTCGTTGCCGCAACGTCGGACCGATTCGTTGCGACCACAACGAACTCGTTTTCGACGCGTTCGTCGCCAAATGGACGCAACCACCGCCGCCGCGAGCCGATGACACCAGGGTGACTCAGCCACGTCGAATCGTGCCGGGCGATACGCACATGATCACGCGCCGGATCTCCCAGCGGCTCTACTTGCTGCGGCCCGACGAGAACCTCAACGAGATCTTCGACTACTGCCTTGCCGAAGCCGCCGAGCGCTACAACATCGGGCTCATCGCGTGGCTCGTGATGAGTAATCACTACCACGCCGTCGTGCACGACCCGGACGGCAACCTCCCGGCTTTCACCGAGCACCTCCACAAGCTGCTCGCGAAGAGCATCAACACGTATCGTGGGCGCTGGGAGAACCTGTGGTCCACCGAAGAGACCTGCGTCACACGTCTCGTGACTCCGAGTGATGTCTTCAACAAGGTCGTCTACATCCTCACGAACCCCGTTTCGGCTCATCTCGTGGATAGCGTGGTTCATTGGCCGGGCAGTTCGTCGTGGAAGCGCATGGGACGCGAAGCGACGATGGCAAAGCGGCCCCGCTTCTACTTCCGGAGGGAACGCAGCGTGATGCCCGAGGAAGCACAGCTCCGGGTCGTTGCACCGGCCGGGCTCGACGAACAGGCGTACGCCGTCTGGGTGGACGAAGTCCGAAAGGCGGTCGAAGCCAAGGAGAGCCAGGCTAAGAAATCGCGAAGTGAGGAGCGAATTGCACTCGTCGGTCGCAAGGTCGTTCTCGCAACCAACCCCTTCGACGGCCCACACACCGAGGCCCCTCGACGTAAGCTCCGCCCCGCTCTCGCCTGCAAGGATCGCGAGCGAATGAAGCAGGAGATCATCGCGCTCAAGACCTTCCGCGCGGACTACGCGGCCGCGCGCAGCAAGTACATCACGAGCAACAGCGATGTCGTCTTCCCCGCCGGGACATATCGTCTACGCGCGTGGGGCGCGCGCTGCGCCCCATACCCAGGCGCGGCATGAGCGAGCTCACCCTCGCCGACAGCTCGACGAGATCTGCCAACTGAGCTCATATGCGCGTCGTGCCTTCCGCGTGCGGAGAAGTCCGACGTGCGTCAACCGCCAGCCCTCCCATCCACGTGGCCCCCCTCGCGCGGCCAGGCGTTGGCTGCTCGAGCCGGAACACCGGGGGCTGGGCATCGACCGGCCGTTCGAAGACCTCGTCGGTCTTCCATCCCAAAGCCGGTCCGCAACCAGGGGCCGTTGTCGGGTCTTCTTCCCCTAACGTCGGTCCGCAATCGCAATCGTAACGTCGGTCCGCAAGAGGGAGGCGCACGGGCGGTAACGTCGGTCGGTTTTCAGGAAGCGGGAGCGCACAATCGCAACGTCGGTCCGTAATGAATGCGCGACGCACCGGGCGGTAACGTCGGTCGGTTTTCAGAAGCGGGAGCGGCGGAGGGCGACTAGCCACGCGTCGAGGGCGGGGATGCCGCGGGGGTCTTCGGGGAGGACACTGCGGTCGCGGGCGGCGTCCAGTCGGCTGAGCGCTTGATCGAGCCGCGGGCGCCATGACTCGAGGAGGGCGGGGTCGGCGGTCGTGTGTTCGCCAGCACGCTTTGCCTCGACGAGCGCGCGCGCTTCGCGGAGCTCGTAGGCGTCGGCCAGTCGGAGCAGATCGGTCTCGAGCTCACCCGTTCGCAAGAGATGGGTGCCCGTGAGCGCCGTCCGCAAGACATAGAGCAGCCGCTTGATCGTCGGCTCCTTCTCCAGGAGCCTCTGCTGATTCGCGGCGAAGCCTCGGTAGTGACGATGCACCCGCCGGCAGACCGAACCTCGGACGAGAGTCCGGAGCTCCTCGAGCTCGGCGATGGAAGCGAGCGCCGTGCGTCCGAGGATGCGCTCGAGGAAGTTCCCATTTCCGTTGAGGATGCCGCTGAGAACATGCGCGATCTCGTTCGACGTGTAGTCGATCTCGACGCCTTCGATGACCTCGGCCCGGTCGTACGTCGGCTGCGGAGGATCGAAGCCTACGAGCGCGCTCGTTCGCGCGATGTGAATCGTCTTCAGATCGAGATCGCTGTCGGGTGACGGGAAGCCGTATGCATGCGCTCCGCTCAGATAGACGACGAGATGCTCTCGCTTGCTGCTCTCCTCGGCGATCACACGATCGCCAATGGAACGCTGGTGAGAAGAGAGCCCAAAGCCATCAACGGCTGACATGTGAGGCTCAGAGTAGCCGAGTTGCGACGAACGGGCTCGCGACGTCGCCCGGAGTCGGTCCAACGGATGTTGTAGCCGGTGTCGGACCTACCTCCTCCCTGCCAATGGGGCGCAGCGAGACCTGACGAAACGGTCCACCACGCCCGAGCGCGCTTCCTCCTCGGTCGCCGTCGACGTCGCCCGCCCCGTCCTGACGAACGCCCCACCACGCCCGAGCGCGCTTCTTCCTCGGTCGCCGTCAACGTCGCCCGCCCCGTCCTGACGAACGCCGCACCACACCCGAGCGCGCTTCCTTCTCGGTCAACGTCGCCCGCCCCGTCCTGACGAACGCCGCACCACGCGTGAGTGCGCTACCTCCTCGGTCTCTGTCGACGTCGCCCGCCCGTCCTGACGAACGGCGCACCACGCATGAGCGCGCTTCT